>Ga0247778_1000145_pt1 | contig 122068 bp, 118 predicted proteins | sample UWRJL049202B5_FD_179939 | JGI IMG/M metagenome (GOLD analysis project Ga0247778, IMG submission 179939) | Plant litter microbial communities from Arlington Agricultural Research Station in Wisconsin, United States - UWRJ-L049-202B-5 | ecosystem: Environmental > Terrestrial > Plant litter >... | reverse complement strand
GATCTTGCATATAAATGCAAGATCTCTCTTTCCGTAGAAAGGACAACTAATACAAGATTCTTTTTCCTCATTATTGAGTTCAAACCGCTATTAGAAGGGATGCGGTATACTCTTCTTATTATTTGGCCTTTTTAATATATAATATAATAAAAGATCTAAATACGTAATTTGTTATCTTTAGAAAATTGGTAAATAAATATTTTAGGTATAAATATTAAGATAATTGGATTTATTAAGGAGAGAAGAAAAATAAAAGTAGTACAGAAAGCTAGAAATATTATTGGTTGTGGCCCCTGCGTCAGATCAGGTGAGAAGGTGGCGATATCAGCTCACATTTAACATTTATTAAGGCATGTGGGTAGTACATTGCCTGAACACAAATCCGGGTCAGACTGTAACCCCGCGGCCGAAAGTTGCACCGGGAGCAGGCCGTCATCTTAGCCCAGTAGCTCTGCCCACATCTATATCAAGATGTTCCTCGGAACCTGGCATTTTTTTTGGAAACTCTTGTACTTGGTACTTGGCCGATCTATTACGCCAAGCTTTCTCGAAATTTCTCTCTAGCAAGGGCAAACGAACCAATAAGGAGTCTTGTATTTGGGGCTTCTTACTCTATTAAGTAAAGCTTCCTAAAAGTCTTGACGGATCTGATTGGGCTGATACGAAGTAGCTACAGATCCGCCAACCGAAACCATAGAAACAATTCATAACACCGAACGATGATCAAAAACGCCTTTATCGAAGCCGGGACCGCGATCGGAATGTTCCTCATGGTCATTGCTCCTAGTCCGGTACAGGCCGCCAATCCCTGTGGCTCCGGATATGTGCTCGTCGAGGAGTATTCCGCATACAACGATGTCACCGACAAGTTAGAAATGTACGCGGACCTGTACTATTCGTCAAGTGCGAAGCGTAACTGCCTCGTCGCGAAGCATGCAGGAGACTTATATGGGAGGGCGGCTAACACGGTGGCGGCGATCTGGCCGGCCAACTACGACGCACCTGCCTGCAACAGCGTCGGGTGTGATAGTGGCACCTACTCCTACTACGCCGGCCCAGTCTATACGCCCGCCGGAGTCGACATGTCGAGCCGCTGCGTCAACTTTGACGCCGCGGTAGGCGCTAACACCTATAAGGTGAAGCGTAACGTGCACTGCGGATAGTACATACGGGACTGGTGCGACCTCGACCTACAATATCCACTAAGAGGCTCATAGGCTTGAAAATCAGCGCCTTCGCCGAGGATCGTAACCGGTTCTACCGGATCAACTGGAGGTCGGGAAAGTGGTCCCGGAATTCTACCAACCCATTGAACAAAGGCATAAAATGTCATCGTGGTAGTAAACTAGTACACAAGAGAAAAATAAACAGTATTTAGCCTTTAACATGAAATAATATGACACTAAGCCGCAGATGTACGTGAGTTGACAGTATACTTAACGCGAGTGTGCCGACGCCGGATTCACAGAGATATAACAGGCGAACAGCAGGACTCCTAACTATCGACTTGGGATGCCTGAAGCTCACAGAACCTACAGCGAGACGCCATATGGAAATGGGCCGATGAACAGGACTTCGAGCTCGATGTTGAGACTGGGCAGTTCGGGTGTCAAATATTCTGGCTCCAAGGTGGTGATGTAACAACCACAAATCAAACAGGTCTATCTTTGTGTTTATACGGCGACCGAGGCACAGAGACTCAGCCTGGGGGAGATGCCTTGTGCGTGTCGTTAGAAGAGCCACCGGCGGAGGAACAAGCCGCAGAAGGAATTATCGAGAGACCCGTTGCCCCAGGAATGTTAAGTGGGTAACATCATCGTTGTCTAGGTGAGGCTATATCGGTGTTTATGTGGATGTGACACATCTCTTGTGTGTTGCCTAAACATGTTGGTTATGGATATGCAAATACGTGGTCACTGAAATGCAAAGTACTTTGCCAATATTGGTGGCATCCCTGCATAGTTACGACCAATCGTAACTCCTGAGCGCCTGTCATGAGGCTCTGCGGGCGTAGCAGACGCAAATCTCGAACTGAGCCGCAACGGCCCCTGCTGCGGGATAGGTGCATATTGGCACAGCTGGAAGGATTCATTGCGGCGCGAACCACCGAGCGGGTAGCCTTGCGCCATCCCTTGAGGCTTGGGTGGCCACAAGTTTCGCAGACATGCCCTAATAAGCAGATAGGCCCGGACCGCCCATGGCTCACCGGCGCCCGAAGAAACCACGAAGGCCTACACATTGAAGCGCGCTAGACCAAAAACATCAACCAAACTATGATAAGAGTGTGCATATAGGGCTATATGCACCTAACTGGTAACCAAGGTGAAGCATTCGCAATGAGCCCGCGGCGGCGTCTCCGAGTCGAACGGTGGCCATCAGCCGCTGCAGGGTCCGCCGCCGTCAAGGGCGAGCAGGCTGGTGAGTCAACAACAGGCGCGAACACTGATTGGTCGGGCCCTCAAAATGGCCCGTATCGCTGCTGCACTTAGGAGCAAGGCGCCTGGAGAAACTGTGTAGCCTATATGCAGCTGACCTCAGGCTTCGAGTTCACGTCGGCCTCGGCTCAGGCTTTACAACTAATCCGGACTGGGTCAGAAAATATTGTGGGGGTGACTAAAGAGGTAGTCTCTTGCTTGGAGGGGTCTCGGTCGGTTTCCCATGTACCCAGGATGGGATGTCAAGATGGATTCCGCTCACCTTTGGACGACAAGCACCTAATTTGGTACTCCAGTCACTACCCTCATCAGCTTTCACGGGTATCTGAAGACGAGTGCCAAATGCAGAGTGTGATGCTGAAAGCATAGGACTACCAGCCATCAGATGCAAGCCGGGCTTAGCCTCGACAAGCGTACGGCATACAACCATGGAAGACTGAGCCTTCCTTAGTTCAATAGCATCAGTGGCTGCCCTCAGATATTCCACCAACAGGACGGTGGCCTTGGTACGAATGTCGTCTTCTGCTGGAAATGTCTCTGCCGTTCGAAAGAGCGCCATATACACATCCGCGGCCGCCTTCCAATGCCCTAGCTGCTCGTGTGACCTGGCTTGTTCTCGCGTCCACTCAATGATGGCATCGGCGCGGGGAAGCATATCCCTCGCGCTCAATGGTAGAATGATGGCCAAGTATATTTCTTCCAGGCTGCCGAGTCCAGTGGTTTGGATATCTTGAGCCATTTTGGAGAGCCGATGGCTTTGCAGTGTCATTGATCCCAATGTCGAATCGCCGCCCGTATTACTGCTCTGCGCAAGCCGTAATTACATTTGCCCCATCCTCAAGTGGCTTCTCCATCTTCTTCGCCGCGGCCCACATGAAGGCGGAGAACATGTACTGGGCGTACAGTATTGTCAAAGGGCTGAACGATTCAACCGCCAAGGAGGAATCCGGGCAAAGAGATCCTAGAGATTTCCGCCTATATCGAGGAATTCGAACATCTAAGGAGGGAGGCGATTTGGGACTGGAGGGTGAGCGTGCCGGAGCAGAGCCAAAGCCGAGCCTGGTCACGCCCTGTGGAACCCATCCTGATTACCTTGTAGCCCGGCTATAGTATCCTTATCGAATTTTGCTTGGGATCCCCATTGTCCCCTCGCAGGGTTCCTGCTGGAGCAGATTTCGAGCCCTTCTATTACTGTAATTAGCGCGCAAATCGTAATGTACCTCGTATTTTATCCAGAGTAACCCCGACAGACGACCCTCTCGCGAGGGTATCATTAATTGGATAGTTCAATCGATGTATTGTTGCGCTGCTGTGCTGTCCGCTTATTTGCTAGTCTGTGACTAATCCCGTCTCCGGGTAGTCTCGCCTGTCTGTCCTCTCTTCATTAGCTTCACATGTTAACTTCAGACGCAGGGCTGCGTAGCTAAAGACTAGTGGACAAGACGCTAGAGATAGTTTTAAAGGATCTGTTCATTATGTTCATTACTGTTCATTGCCAATCGTTATATAACTAAGAAGGAAAGATATTAAATGATGAAGAAGAGAAACTATTAGTGAAAGATCCTATGTTTCTTTCGACCATCGCCAAGACACAAAAGAGAAGAAGGGGGCAGGTGTGATGAAGTGAAGCAAGTACTCACCATAGGACACGGTTCAGCCGTACTATAAATCGTCATATCCCTCCAAACACTCCCACCTCTCAAATCGCCCTTCCCTATCCCTCCCCCTCCCTCCCCTGTACCCATCACTATCCCATCTCCCTAAATATACTCAAGCAAGTATTCATCGCCGCCACCTCCCCATGCAGCGTCGGATGCTCAAACTCATCGACACCATTCACTCACGTGCATATCGGGACTCCAAAGGGGTATTCTGGCGTGGCTGGTGCGGAATTATTCACGATTATGGCGGCGAAGGCGTTGAATGGGCAGGGTGTATGGGAGGGTGTTAGGGCGGCGAAGAGGGAGAGGGCTGAACGTATCCAGTGTTCGTGTGTGCTGAGGGGGATGGAGGAGGGTGAGATGAGGAGAGGTTCTTGGGCTGTATGGTTGTGTGAGGTGGTTATTGGCGAGAGGAGGAGTAGAAGTGGATCATTTTGGGTGGATTTGGGTGGGTCAATTGGTGTTATGGAGGCGGCTCGAGTACTTTAGGAGAGTATCAGGGAGATATATAGAAGGAAAGCTTGTTAATGTTGAAATTTCTATTGACCGTACTTTCGAGATAAGGAATCATTTGACGGAGATATCTCGGGATCTAGAAGTATATACGAATATGCGAAGACCGCTGTTGTTCCTGCATTTCTCTGATCCTACCAAGCTGCTATGGTTTAGAGATCGAAAAGCTGCTTCCAAATAGACAGTTCGCGGACTTTTGGCTGTTGACAATTTGATTTCGATGCGAGTACCGAGAGATTACACAGTCCCAGCAGGCTTCAGAGAAACATCTTTCATTCCCTCTGCCTTATACGGCTCATACGCGACCACTTTCTTTTGCTCCTCAGATTTGTAGCGCAGTGTCCAGGAGAAATACATCACTAAAACGACGATGGTAAGTGGTACAAACAAGATTGGATACCAAGCCCAAGGAGGAAATGACTTGGTAGTCTTTGTACCCTCGAAGACAGGCACAGCAAGTACAGTCTATATATTTATATCTCGTTAGTAAGGAACACTGGCTGCGGATGGAAGTGAATATTGACCGCAATAAATGTGCCAGGAAGAAAAACCATAGTTAGCAATGCTATGGCTTTCATCTGTTTCCCATCCCTCATCACATTCAAGGACTCTAGGCGTGAGAGTTCGGCAATCTGGATGGATCGAACAGAGTCTCCGCGAGCAAACTCGGCGATCTTGATTGAATTTGCTGAATCTAGACGTGCGAGATGTGCTGTTTCCTAAGAGTTTCGTAAAGACGTTAATCTTTCATTCTTAGGTAAATAAAGATACCGCAGTTCAATTGCTCACCATTTGAAAAGCTAACGAAGCTCCCTGCAGAACAATCTCACACTTGTTAATCTTGACCTCATATTCCTGCACCAAACGTCTCAGATACTCATCAGGATCGATATCCGTCTTCACTTCCGCAAAATCATCAACATGAGTCTTCAAATCCGCGATTTGTGCGCTCCATGTCATTAAGCGTAGTTTCAGTGTGCCCATTTCCAAGTACAAGTCGATCATACTTTTAGGAGTCGCCTCGCTGTCTTCGCTTCCGTAGTTCTTAAGTATGTTGACGAAGTTGCTAATCTTGTCGTCGAGTTCTTCGAAGCGGAGGTCCCGTTCTATCTTCAGAAAGGCTTTGATGAGTGTAAATGGGCTCATGATCGATTCTTTGCAGTTTTGAAGGCTCTTCTGTAGATTTTGGATTTGCGGATCTTCGTATCCCAAAATAAGTGTATAGGTCCTTGTGAAAGAGCTCCCTTGTGGAACGGGTGACGCTGTGGGAATTGTTCCATTTGTCGATGCTGTAGATGGCGGGCAGGACGAAGGTTTAGCTTTCGGAAAGTGCGTAATTGACATCGCACTTTGATCTTTGAGAGTATGTTCAGTACGGAGAGTATAGACTGCCCAATATTTAGCACCGAATAACCCAAAGTAAACGGACATAGGGAATTACCGAAACACTTCTCTCTGCCGATTTGGAACTCAGCTCGTGAGATGGTAGGGATACCCCTTTTTAGTATCACTGCAAAAGCATGAGGAATTCTCATACTCTGCCCAATTGATTTGAATGAGCCTTCAGATACTGGAAGATATCTCAGAAGGGCCCGGTTGACAACATTCGGGGAGCTGGTAGGTCTTTTGTGTGGCGGTAGAAGTCTTGTACGTGAGAACCAGCGCTTTTGGGGTCTTGGAGGTACTCACAGCAGAGCGAAAGAGTCTTCTGTTCCTGTTGTCGGAGAAGCCTGTAGAGGGTTTGATCAGAATCTGGGCTCCAGCGCATAGTAAGGAATGATTCAGACCATTCTGAGCCAAGAACTCAATTCGCCCTTTGGCCCCGTCCCGCGATCTCGAGCTTTTGGGAGCCATCTCTCGAACTCTTGCTGGCTCTGAATATGATTAGAGATGTTCTCAACACTGTCGCAGGACTAACCAGCAAAGTATTGCTTGTGTGAAATGCTGTCCATTCTGGCCGGGTATCAGTTACACCAGTAATCAGGTCATTCCCGTATTTAAATAGTCCGAAATCTTCTGTTGAGAGTTCTTCGGATCTCCAGAGCGTTTCCATTGGATCTTCATCGAACCTGAAGACTTTTGCAGGGATAAGGAAGCGATTAATCGTATATATAAACACCCCTTTAGCGCAGTTGCGTTATTCGTCTTTGAGGAAAGGTTATCAGTGCTCTCGAATCAGGCCCCGCACACTGACGTACGGTCCGTGGCTTGCCACGTTTTTAGTGTGGGCGAAGCCTGCATGCCACTGAACCAGATTGGCGCCAGGGGCGTTCAGCTGAGATTTAGCCATGGTAGCGAGCTGCGGAAGGACCCGTATGCCACCAAGGCCACCGATTTTACTGGCCCTCGGCCCCGGGCATTGCTTTTCATTGCGTGCTTGCTTCTACCGACTTCTGTACGTTTTTTCTTGTAGCCTTTTTCAATCATCGAGATCTCCCCACTTGCACTCTATTTCAAGTCTTTTCACTTCATATCTTCAAGAACTCGAGATACGACCCTGAATTTGACCTTCTTTGAACCCGGAACAATTCGAAATGTCAAAAGATGCCCCGGTGGCTGGTCTAACAGCTCAGAGTGGAATACAGCCCAGTGCGCCTACGGCCGCACTTCGGCGAGTATGGGCCATGAAGACGTCGTTCGGGGATACATATGCCATAGATGAGTATCTCGCTACTTGCCCAGGCCTAGAATTTCGCCTTGAGGTAAGCACTTCTCGCCGAGCTGCAACATGCCACAATATGGCATACACTTGGATAAAATGACTTGTACTCTTACTGAACTCTCCCAGGAAGGCTTCGACAGGATAATTTTTCATGCCAATCGTGACCTAACTGAAGTACATAATTTGTCCCGGAGAAATGGATTGGAGGTGGAAATGCTGACTTCCAGTAGGAAGAAGAAAAAAGAGTGAAAGAGATTTCAGGGACAGTCTAGTGTAGTTCCAGTTTTTCACATGGGCAAGAAACTATGGACCAAAGCTGTCTGAGAGAGGTTTTCCCCAGTTTAAACAATGAGAAGATAGAGAGTTCTTCAATCGTACTGTGCCTGCTCGGTCGCAAATACGTAATCTATTGAGACTTTTTATGCCTGCGTTCCTTGACCTCCTCCATTATTTGACCCTTAGATTTCGGCACTACAACCTGACTGCCTTGACTCTGTGCTCTGTGCACATCAGTCTTAGCCTTGGGCGATGGCAAGAAATAGCTCTCGTTTTTGTTGTTGAAACAGGCTAACTCATTTGCCAAGTCTGTCGTAGTTATTCTCCTCTTGGATGCCGAGTCATTTGATTCATCCTTCGATTGCGCTTGCTTTCTAGCGTTGGTCTTTGGATCTAGCTGCTCAAGTTCAACTATGAGTATCTTCTCGAGTATGAGTTTGCAGAAATCTCGGACAAATTTGGAGCTTTTGGGATCTACGCGAAGATCTTGTACCCACTACATTCACAACCATGTCAGTATCGTGACAACTTCGACAGTACCGAGTAGACTAGACATCTTAGACTTACTCTATTTGTGACTGAACTCAGGGACACCTTTGTATCTTTTCCTAGCCCCTCTACCTCCCAGAAGCATGGGTGTTCGGATGTAAATCCAGGTGTACCCAGTCTGTTATCCCTGAAAGTTTTCAGTCCCGTGGGACCCTGTATAAGCCAGATCAAAAGCTCGACGAACAGACAACCCAAAGACCAGGTGTCAAAGGAGGGTGATAAAGATCTTTGGAGCGCAGCTTCTGGCGGTCGGTAAGCGCCTCTCCCATAGTGATTCCCCGCGTCATCGACACTCAAGCTTCCATGGAAACTACTTAGTCCGAAGTCCGTTATCTGGAGAACACCGACGCTTTTGGAACTCCTTCGACCTTTCCAGTTTCTGAAGTAAAGTATGTTTTCTGGCTTCAGGTCTGCATGAATGACATGTGTTTTGGGGTTGGTGTCGTCCTCGTCTCGGAGATCTTTGAACTTATGATGAAGAGTTCTAAGAGCATTTGTAAGATGGCAAGCTTGTAGGGCACACCACGAGGCAAGACTGCCCGCATAATCTGGACTCCAGCGAGCTGGATCCTGCGTGAAGATCTGTTCCAGTGTCATATCCGCACATTCAAACATAAGAAAATAGTCAGATGAACCTGTGCCGCTGGTAATCTCATATGTGCTGAGGAGTTTAGCGAGATGTGGCGTGCGTAGATGGTACAAGCGGTTCAGCGTCGAGAATTCCTTCTTGAACTCTTTGGATTTGTCTGCGCCTGCTTGAGTGAACCTTTTGACCGCAACAGCTCGCGCAACACCATCGGCCTAACTGGTTATTAGCTTTTCGTCTCATTGATAAGTCAGATATCGACATATCTCGAGAGGTCTTACAGTATACCGACGAAGATGTTGTTGATCCTGATGTAAATCGTACTTCATAACTTCTCCAAAGCCGCCTTGCTCAGCCCAGTGTTTCCTCGTGAAAGGTAGGATCTCTCCCTGATTGAAATGGTAGTGCACAATCTTTTTCCTTGCCTTCTGCAGAAACCCCGACATGGCAAAGAATACTGGTGAGACTTCGTGTTTTCTCTCACAAAAGTCTCGATAATCTTGCGGTCCCCAATCCAGAGCCCACGTCAACGTCATTTCCTTCAGAGTACGGTAATCAAATGGCAACTCGGAATCATGCATTTCTTTCCGGACAAACCAGTGAAGATCTCGTTCCCTACGGATCAGGATCAGCACGGCGATTGTCCGTCGGAATGAAGGCGTGCCTGGACCAGGAGATTCTGGAGCCAATGTCTCTTTGCTCATTCCTGTAGCTGGGTCGGGATATAATTCTTTGATGATGAGGCCGACCGTTTCCTGGCTCAGGATTTCCTTGAGTAGAGTGCAGGGTATGAAGAAACGAGACGGACTTGCGGCACTTTCAAGCTTCGCTTCGTCCGCTTCTAAATCATTTCTGACTTGTTCTACAATACTCTTGTTGGGAAGGTATATCCGAGCTTTGATTCTTTTGGCGTTCTCCTTCAAGAACTGTCGTTCCAAATCTTGGCCACTATCATCGCAAATTGTTACTTCTCCTTCAGTGAGAAGAGACGGCGAGGCGCTTGGAACGTCGAGTCGACCAGACGTCCGTAAACCCCCGCTACCGATTCTCCGCACATTCTGAGAATTAGCCCTATATCCTGAAGGCGGCGTTACTTCATTCGACTTCGGTTCTTCTACTTCGTGGGTGAAACTCTCAATAGCCTGAGCCAACTCCTCTGTAGTCTTGTAGTCTCGTTTGGTATATTGAAATTCCTCAACCTCTTGGTCCCCTTTTCTCGACTTCGGTGGGCGCGTGGCTTCGCTATCTTCGGATAAGTGCCTCTTCCCAGCCTTGAATTTAATGTTGTTTTCTTCCTTGGGTCGACGTGGAAGCATTGTACAAAAATTATATCTCGCAGGACTCTGTCAGACTGTCGATAAAAGGACCGAATGGTGTTGGAATGGTCAACCACTGACAAGGGTGGTATTCCCAAGGTTTTATGCCTTGTCACGAATCTGGAAAAGATCTGGTTTCAAACGCGGACCGTGCCGAGATGAACAGCGAACAAGTTGAGGCTGTGGTTCAAGCTGAGGAATTAGCCGGTGGCGGGTGCGCCACCTCAACTTCCATTGGTAATAGGGCAGGCAATGAATGCAGTCGTTCACATGCATTTCACAGCCCCAAAATTCCAAAAGAAATTCATTGCTACTGGTATTTGCATTTATTGACGCCTGGCTATCATCAAAACAGCCCAAAATCAGCCCCCAGAAATTCACATCTTGCAGTTCTCGATATCGTCCTCGCCAAGCCTCGCTGGAGCCCAGATGTTGAAAGCCTTATAATCTTGCTGCGGCAATGTCAGTCATCGTGTATTCGCTAACCAACGAGGGCGGACTTACCTCAATCTTGAATTTATTTGGTCCAAATCGTTTCTCCAATAGGATGAAAAGCGACCATTCGTCCAGGTGCTGAAATGGGATGACCTGAGCCGCCGAGTCTTTGCGAATATCCCCAGGCTCTTCGTAGAGCTCACGATCCTCTTTCAATACCCGCCCGGGTTCTTCATCAACGTATATCGACTTGGACTCGAGCGAATCCACAGAGTCGGCACAACTTGTCCGTTTTCTTTCGTTGCCGTTTCGCTTTCGCCTGGATTTAGCGAGGAGCTTGGACCTGGAGCGAGTGCTCCTTCTCTTTCGAATTCGCATCGCTGGTTCTGACTGAATCATATTCGTATTCGTACCTCATGGCAATGAATGGAATGAGGAAGACGAGTTTATTGTAGTTTTTGACCATGAGGTGACTCTGTCAGGCTGCCGCAGCCAGAATCCATTTACGGTTGTGTGGCTTGCGCTCACCGAGCTCACCGAGAAACTCGAGTGTAATTGGCAGGCTATCCCGTCGCATCACTGATAGGATTTCCTCAGACCAAATCAACTCCGATGCTGAGACAGTAAATGAGGCGTCTGCAGATCTCTTCAAATGACTCGAGCTGACTGCGATGATGCAGAGAATTAATGAGGCCAGGGCTAGGCATAGTTGGTACTGATCACGTGCCATAAAAATACAAAACGAAACCGCGCAGGCAAGCAGCGCAGAGCCAGAAAAAGGAGAAGGAATACTTTCGAATAAGTTTCAGAAAGGAATTGTAGTAGTGAATCAGGTGACTGGGTCACGTCAGGTGATCTGCCTGGATTTGGCATCTAGCATATAAATGCAGGATCCCTCTTTGAAAAGAAAAGTAACAAATACAGGACCTCTTATTACTATTTAGTGCCAATCCCTACTTGAAGGGATGTGGTATACTCTTCTTTTGTTTTGGCCTCTTCAATAATATAGAACATCTTGCTCAGGATGCTTAGGCCTACTCAGGCGAGCTGCTTAGGGTGCTCAGTTTCCTCAGGCGAGTTGACTGAGCCGAGGGTGAGCCAAAGATGATTAGCACCTGGGCAAGAGCAGCAAGCTTCCTAACCCCATACGGGACACCAGAATTGGAAAATTGATTCATGATGCCTAGGTAATTATTATCACTGAATATTTGAGCAGTGGATGAGTATTTCAAGATATTCATCGCCCCCAAAAGATCCAAAATCCTACGGCTATAACTTTTGAGGTGAAGGAGGCTAGTCATAGTTGGACAGCAATCAGCAATCAGATCAAAAGTATCTCCTGGCAAACATGTGAGCACACTTAGACTCAGTAATCTGAGGCAAATCTCTTTATAACCATAATGTATCTTGTACAGCCCCCTCCAGATCATCAGTAAAGGATCCTTCTCACTTTCTCATCCACCTCCAACTCCCAACTCAAACCATCCAAAATGTGAGGAGGAGAAACCTACCCAAAACGCAACCCCCTCAACAGCCTCCGCCCAAACAGACGCTTCCAAATCCCCTCAAACACCCAACAAGAAAATAGAACCACTAGGAAATTTCTGACCAGACGTGCCCGTAAAAAGCGCTTGTAGTGAATGTCGGCGTCAGAAAGTAAGTCATCTGACATGGAAGCTCTCCTCCCCCACGAAATTCTAATTCGAAACTTTGAAATAGCTTCGTTGCGATGTTATACAAAATCCCTTCAAAACGTGAAATCGGTGTACTCGGCTAGGTATTGACTGTACGATGGAATCTAGCTTTGTTCAAGAGCGGCGTCGCGAAGAGAAGGAGGAGGATTGAATAAGTGACCGCAAATTTCAAGGCATAATCAGGATTTTTTTGGCATTAACTTGCCTCGAGATTCACCATAGAAAGTAGCAGTAAATAAAAATCAACTTCCGCTCTTTCAAAACAAAAATCATTCATCTTCCTTTGCCCAAGATCCTGCTACACCTCAATCATCCCAACCGCCCATAACATGGAAAAAAATTCCGAGGAAAAAAAGATCAAAGCGAGCACGAGCTCAGCAACAGACAACCGTCCAAAACTATCACTCATCAAGAAAACCTGCAGTGAATGCCTTCTTGCCAAAGTAAGATCATACGCTGTTCACAAGACTCCAACTATTGATAATAGAAGAGCTGATAAATTTGACATGTACAGCTACCCTGCGATATCGTTGAATTTCCCTTCAAACCTTGCGGCAGGTGTACATCATTGGGTTTGGAATGTAAGGTGGAATCGAGGGCTAGAAGGGTGCAGTTGAAGCAGGGCAAGAATGTCGATTCAGGAAAACGCAATACTTAGGAGATATTGGCTGATGACTTTTGGATGAGAAAATGATTGCGAAACTGTTTTGAGTGACAAAGGATGGAATGCAAACACTATTTCTTGCTATTTGAATTTTCAAATCGTCGTGATGTCTCGCCCATCTCCGATATGCTATAGATACTATGGAAGGGAATGGTCCTCGTTTGAATTGGAGTATCTCCAAGTTTAACGCTGCAAGTCCGTTGCAATAAATCCGAAGCTTGAAAGTGTCATTCCCGGTCCAAGTCGATGCATCTATAACAGATGTATAGGCGGCCTTCAATGGATTACTCTCCCAGTCTCGAATATTGACCCATTCGTTCAGATCCGCTGAAGTACAGTATTGCCATAGGTATCAGGCTTGCGAGATGGGGTACACAAACCCATGCAATGCCCCGTGATCCTAGAGAAATTCCCATCAAAACATCCAATTGTCATCGAGTTATTGGGACACTTCGTCATGAATCAAGAAGTCTAGCCATGAAGTCAACCTAGAAGTCTAGAAAAAGGCTTTTCCACCCGCCCTGCATGCCCGAAATTTCTTATTTGCTGCGTTACCCATTACGGTGGGGAGAGACGTTTCTCAGCGAATCCAAACCCCGCAACCTACAGGCACCCTGTCAGGCTTTCCACCCCGCGGGCCTGCGGTCCGCGTGGTGCTGTGTACCCCCAAGCTGAATTTTGACAGTCACCGGATCTCAATTTCGTTTTCGCCATCCTTCTCACTGCACCATCAAAGTATAGACGATACCTGTCATGGAAGCGCTAGCAGCCATATCTCTGGCGGGAAATATCCTGCAATTCGTGGACTTCGCACGGAATGTTCTGATCGGTGCTCGAGAGCTATATCATTCAAAATCAGGCTCTCTCAATGGCCACCACGAGATTCAGCTTGTCACTGCAGATCTTGAATCTCTGGTCGCCAGACTCTCAGTTTCTTTTCGCGTCACCAGCGAGTACGGACCCCTCTATCAATTCGAACAGAAGGAGCAAGAAGATTTTGAAATCATCTGTAAGGGTACGAGAGAGGTGGCTCAAGAGTTATTGAAGAAACTACGTTCCTTGAGGGTTGAATATGAAGGGAAGAAGCTGGATAGCCTCAAGCTTTCCTGGCGTGTTCTGTGGTCCGAGGATGATATCAAAAGCCTGGTCCAACGCCTAGAAAACTACAAGGACGCATTGGAGACACGGGTTTTGTTCTCGATAAGGTCTCACCAAAGCTTCATTGCAATAAATAGTTTCTGATGTTTCACAGGGCCAAACTCGACCTCGAGGCCGTAAATAATTCTTCATTCTTCGATAAACTCGATCAACAATCGAAGGCCATTTTTTCATCCCTGGTCAGCTGCACTGAGAAGACCGAAGAGATGAATGCTGGTTTCAAGGCCTTGATTCAAGTTGTACGACGCCTGGAGTCGAACACTGAAGAGGCACATCGTGTCACACGGAACAAAATCGCTGCCCTGCTCCGGGAAGCAAAACCCGAGGCTAAGTCTGATCCCATGGAGGATATAACTGCAAGCTTCGAAGTCATGAGTGTCTCTGCTCGACAAGAAAAGCAACTTAGACGCGCGATCACTCAAGACATCCTTGGGAGTCTAAGCTTTCCATCGATGACGAATCGCTACGAGGATCTCGTTAATGCTCATCCAACAACATTAGAATGGGCATTCAGCGACCCAACATTTCAGCAAAAGCCTTGGAGTAATTTATCTCGGTGGCTAAAAGATGGGAAGGGAATATACTGGGTCAACGGTAAAGCTGGGTCGGGAAAGTCGACATTGATGAAACACATCTCCGGGGACCAAAGAACGTCTGATTTCTTGCAAATATGGGCTACAGGGAAAGGAAACTGTACCGAGCAGAAATCTAAGCATTGTGTTGCTTCATTCTTTTTCTGGAACAGCGGTACAAGGGAGCAAAAATCTCAAATTGGCTTGCTCAGGGCTCTACTCTATCAAGTCTTGCAGACAGATGACAGTCTGGCCGCAATTCTCTGGCCGGAAGTCTGGGCTCAGTCATATATCAATCTTGTTACCGAATCGACAGAGCTTGGTGAGGATGATGCTGCGGGACAAGTGAAGGCAGGCATGCCCACATGGTCTTTGTCTTGTTTGATGAAGGCCTTCCAAACCCTAGCGCGCCAACAAACAGTACCACTCAAAGTGTGTTTTCTGATAGATGGCTTAGATGAATTCGAAGGCAATCACTACGAGTTGGCCGATCTGCTCATCGAGATGGCACATAACTCGAACATCAAAATTTGTGTCTCAAGCAGACCCTGGGTAGAATTTATAGAAAAGTTCAGCGAATGCCCTAGTCTCCGCCTACAAGATCTTACATATCCAGATATCGAGAAGTATGTTCATGGCAAGGCGGGACGTCATCAAGCCTTTCAGAAGTTAGCAGATCGGGAGCCTCTTGCAGCTTCCTCTCTCCTCAACGAGATTATCGAAAGTGCTGACGGTGTGTTCTTATGGGTCCGCATCGTGGTGCATTCCCTCCTAGACGGCATAGTCAAGCGAGACAACACCACAATATTGCTCGAGCGTCTTCGCAAAATCCCAAGAGAGCTGGCGCCTCTATACCAATATTTGCTTACACAGATTTCAGAACACCATTTGCAATGGGCTTCGAAAGCTTTTCAACTGGTTCGAACTTCTGAGACTCTAGATCCGCAAACGCCTATTCCACTCTCACTACTCAAATTGCATTTTGCTGTTAGTGAAGATGAAACTTTCTTCCAAGTGACAGGCACAAAGCATGAAAAACTCGTCACCGCTTGCGAAGATACCGAAATCCACCTTATCGCACGGTGTGCGGGGTTGCTCGAGCTCCATTCTGGCAAGGATAACTTCTCGGGAGTCCCGTACCTGAACTCGTCTGTTGAATACTTGCATCGCACCGCCAGAGAGTACGTTGAGAACGAAAACACATGGCCAATAATACTGAGCCATACAAAGAAGACCAATTTCAATGTTCATGTCTCTCTCATGAAAGCTTGCACTCTGCTGATCCAGACATGGGACTTTACGCACAATCGACACAATAACGATGGGTTGGTGCAAACGGCAAGAGGTGCTATGCAGGCAGCTCCGTATGCTGATGACTGTAATGAAACTCAAGAGTTTCAAGCAGGTATCCTTCAATCACTGGATCGCCAAATGAGTCAGATCTTCACGCCCAACTGGCCATTTTTATCAGAATTTGGACTCCCAGAATTCAACACTAAAATGTTTTCTGGCTCAACATTCCTCGCATTTGCAGGAGTGCTTGGTCTTAGAGGCTACATTCGCTATTATCTGACGATGTGCAAATTCGAAGCCTCCCAGGTTGCAACAGAAATACTAGCGCATCTGATGAGCAAAAGCTGGGAACGTTCCCAGAGAAAGGGATTTTTTAGCCCAGACTTGTCCATACCGTTACCAGGGCTCGTTGAGCTGCTTCTCACCTTCGGAGCACATGCCGACCTCCACTCAGATCATTGGCGAGACAGTCGGCTGTGGGACTGGGGTAGTCCATGGGATAGTGCTCTCGTACACCTAAGCACCTCGCGGTATAGCAGCAGGTCGTATCTTGAGATCGTCCAACTATTACTTTTTTCTGGACCCGCGCCCGCAATCCGAAGATTCTGCACTTCTTTCACTCCAGTTGAAGACACATTGCGGACACACTGTCTCCCGTGGCATCCCAATGTGACCAAGGCTATCATAGACGAAGCAAAAAGCTGGAATCGACGCTCAGAAAAACATCGCAATTGCCGCAGGAAGAGGGCAAGTACTCAAGAACGAGAAGTAAAAAGGCGACGACATTAACGATATCATGTCCTTGATACGTGAGGATTCATCGCATGTGTGGAATTATCCACTCGGCCAAGAAACGAAAAGGGGTTATTGAATAGGGAGCTGCGCATCTAGCGCCAACAGTGTAAAGGGAGAAACTCCATCTATAGCTCTTGGGTCCTGCATCATTCTCTTCAGTCTCGAGCCTTGGACCGATGAAATTACCCAAGACCTGCATCAAGCATTAGGCCCCGCAGACCACCTGGATTGAGCACCTCAAAATAGCAGACATCTCATCCTCGTTTCCTCACTGGCCCAGGTGGCCCCGGTAACCGGACCCCCGTCAATGAGATCAGTCCTGGAGTCATAACAGCTAAAACCACGCCATCCTCGCTAGAGTATTTATTGAAGCTCTCGCCTGGAAGGGGTTGTGACAGAGTTATGGAGGTGCAATGGCGGAACAACCTTAAAAATCCCATATTGCTTCTCGAGCTACGAGGCACTTAACCACGAGCTATCGATCTGTATGTATAATACTTTGAAGAAATTGGAGGACATGTTGACGTCTGGTTTTAACGAAGAGATGTTCGTCAAGACTCGCTTGAGTAGAATAACTCTTAAGTTAGCTTGTAATAGTCCTTCTGATAAGGTAAGGGCAATTTCTAGATCAATAATAGCTAGTTTCCTTCTGAGTTTTCGAATCTCGGATGTGGAAAGTATATAGAAAAGGGGAACCAGAGCATCAATTTACGTGGTCAAGTCTTGTTAGACCATACGGACTCTTCGGAGTCGCTCGAATTTCGGGCAAGCAATGCAATGTAATTTTCTCTTTTTTGGAATAAACGACCATAACAGCAATGAAAAAACAACCTCATCGGGGCCCCAATTTCTCTAATACCCTTGAGCCCTGCTCTTCCCACTCCGCCTTCGTAATCCACATATTCTCCTTATCCGCCATAATATTCGCCAGCACCGCACCACCCAAGAACACCATATGCCGTCTCCGCGGCGGATCCTCAATGCGCACCTTAAATTTACTCAACCGTTCCGGGTTTCCGCCAAGCACCTTCGTAAGCCACAGCTGCTTCAGCTCTTTCTCTAGTCGTGAAGGGAGACCGGGGTACATGCTCGAGCCGCCGGAAAGCACAATGGCTTTGAAAAGGGAAGAGCGTACATCGACGTCGGCGGCTTGGATGGTGTTGAAGAGGAACTCTGCGATGCCCGGTTGTTCGACATCCACGAGATGAGGCTGGAACAGACATTCGGGCGCCTCGAAACGTTCGCTGCCAACACGGATTACGCGCCCATCAGGCAGCGTATAACTCTCCACCAACACCGTCGTATCCTCGCTCAGTTTCTGGTCCAGCTCAAGGTCATACGAGACATAGCACAGCTTCTCCTTGATCTGGCGCACGGTCTCGAAATCCGCGGTTCGGTTTAGGGCGTAGCCGCGGCGGAGGAGCAGCGCGATCAGGTTGCGTGTTACGTCGCGGCCGGCGACGTCGAGGCGGCGGGTGAGGTGGTTCAGCACGACGGATTCGTAGACGGGGACGATGTGCGTTACGCCGTCGCCGGAATCGACTACTACGCCGGAGGAGAGACCTGTAGTTTTTTGTCAGCCTCGCCCCTCTTACCTTCAATTCCAAAATTTGAAGATAAAGTAGGGATAGGATAGAAACGTACCTTGCGCATAAAGCGCCAACACAGCCTGAATAGCAACATACACGCCCCCAAACTGATACCTCTCAAACATAACCTCACACATCTGCTCCCTATTCTTCAACGGATTCATCGGGGGTTCCGTCAACAGAATCTTGCGCCCCGTAGTATCAACCTTCATCTTCTCATAGAAAGTATAATCCCATAGATGCTGCATGTCATCCCATTTCTTCACAATGCCGTTTTCCATCGGGTACGAGACCTGCAGCATGGTGCGCGCAGCTGCCGCTTCGTCGCCGCACATTATGTCTTTGATGACGAGCCCATCGTTGCCTTTCTCTTCGGACCGTAGGATCGGGCGCCCGACTATGGAGGGGTATTGGAATTCGGGGAAGTTCTGGAGGAGAGAGAGGGGGTTAGGAGGGGGTCTTGTGCGCAATGGTGGAGGGGGAGGGAGCGTACTTGCGCGGCGTAGCCAACTTTGAGGAAACCGGTTCCTCCGTCAAGGACTGTGGGATTGGAGTCAGTGGCATTTCTTGAAGATATAAATGAGCTGGGTAGTACCTATGGGAGGTTCCGACATCTTTGCAGACGGGTGGGAGCTTGCGTGGGCTTGGAGGTGAGCAGTGAGGTTGAGATGTACTGTAGTGGGGCTTAGTCGAGTGCGTTGACGTGGGCGGAAAATTCGGCCACCGTAATTTCCCCTCCACAAGGCTCCCGTCACTCTTAAGCCTCAAAATTACTTCTTTGGGAACCAAAACCACAAAAAGCAAAATACCTCAAATCATCTATCCAATATGAAAATGACATCCAAAAGAATCCTCCTCATAAACCCCAATTCCTCTCAATCAATGACAGATGGCCTCTCCCAATTACTCCAAGAAATGAACCGTCACGGCACAACATCAAGTCAAATCGAGACCTACACAGCTCCCACCGGTCCCCCAAGTATCAACAACGAAGACGATGCTCTCGTTACCGCTAAAATCGTACTTCCGGATCTCGAACCAAGACTTAAGGATTACGACGCCTTTCTGGTGGCTTGCTATAGCGTACATCCTCTCGTTGGCATGCTAAAGCAGAAAGTTGCCCCTCATGCACACGTGACTGGAATCTTCGAAGCCAGTATTTCGACTTCGTTATCTCTGTTACCTTTAGGAAACTCAGGTACCTTTAACAAATTTGGGATTGTGAGTACAGGGACGTATTGGGAAAAAGCGCTTTCAGATGGGGTGAGAAATTTCTTGGAAGTAGAGGATATAAAACATTGTAAGAGGTTTAAGGGGGTGGAGACTACGGGCTTGAATGCGGATGAGCTGCATACTGCGCCGGCGGAGATAGTGAGGAGTAAGATGATGGAGGCGACGAAGAGGTTGGTGAAGGATAAGGATGTTAGAGTTGTTTGTTTGGGGTGTGCGGGGATGGCGGGGTTGGATGCTATTGTTGAGGAGGCTTTGGTGGAGGAGCTTGGGGATGATGCTAGATGTGTTTATGTTTTGGATGGGGTGAAGGCAGGGTTGGGGATGCTGGAGAGTTTGCTGAGAGCTTTACCTGCGAAGAATTGAGGAGAGTGGATTTGAGTTTGATACCCTTTCTAGCTCTGAACGTACAAATACAAAATATTCTATTGCTTTCAGCCAGCCAAGCCAAGTTCTTCCTGGGTCAATCCAACCAATTTCAAACTCTCCCTCCACAACATATCTTGCTTCTCTAAATCTCTACTCTCAGCCGAACTCTTCCCCCTCACACTCCCCTCCCAATACTCACCCTTCCCGACCGCGTCCCGAACCACCAAATCCAACAAATCCCCCGCACTCTTCCAACTAGTCCTCAACGCCCCATTCGGCCACCACCACACCGCAATCTCCTGCACCACAGGGAAGATGTAAGTCCACATAAACCTCTTCAGCCGCGTCCCACGCTTCGTGAGTTCCGCACCGCCCATGCCCCCCGGATTCAACAACAGCGTTGAAATACCGGCATACTCAGCCGAGGAATCAAGACGACGTTGCAACACAATCATAAACATAACCAACAAACACTTACTCCTCCCATACCGCCTAACAGCCCTCTCTTCCTCCACCCCACCAACCCCATCCTCCCCCTTCACAACACTCTCCATACAACCAAACATTTCCCTCTTCCCCTCCGGAAAACGCGATCTATTCATCCAATGCCCAGCATCATGCAACGCGGACGAAATACCAATTATACGTCCACGTTTATCCATACTCGGCAGAAGCAATAATACGAGCAGGAAGTTGGAGAGATAGTTCACGGCGAAGATTTCCTCGAAGCCGTCCGAGGTGTAAGTGATGGGCCCTGGGGACTGGATTGCAGCGTTCAGGATTAAGGTGCTGATGGGGGGGATTTCGCCTGAGGATATGCGTGCGTTTATGGTGCTTGCTGTGGTGCGGATGCTGGATAGGGAGGCGAGATTTAGAGGCAGCAGTTCGTGGGAATGTGATGAGGGTGCAGTGGAGAGAATACCACTGAGAGATGAGGCCGTGGAGGGGTCGCGGACGGCGTATATTGTGTGGTATTGGCTCGAGTAGGGAGAGGAGAGGAGTTTGGTGGTGAAGGCTGTGCCGAGACCTCCGTTGGCGCCGGTGATGAGGATGCTGCCTTTTGACATGTTGGACGAGAATCGATTCGAGCCTAGAGATGTCAGTAAGCGTACACTGGGCGTTTGAAGGTTTGAAGGTAGATATATGAGAGGGGTTGCGCTGTGCGTTCCGGGCCGGATCCTTCGAGGCTCGGGACCGAAGACGGCTCAAAATCCCGAATGTATACGAATGTAGCAATGGTCCACGAAGGTTCTCGGGGCCGAGCAAATCCAATATTCTGATCTTGCCGTATTGCACAGCCATCGGATCGCAGCCGCAGAACGAGACCGAGACCTCTCCTTCCCTCCAGGCTCGCCGACGGAAGTGGGTGCCCTAGAGGAAGAGATGCACCCTTTCTCTCTCAAGCGCGCGAATGGTCCCAATGTCCTATATCGCAGCATCACCCCATATAATCACCATTTCGAGCCGAATAGACCACCAAGAACCCTTTCATGTGTCTGAAACCCTTGTATTCCATCCCTATGTACACAACTCCCTCCCCCATCCCCTTCCCACTCAATTGCTCCTCTCCCCCCCCTTCGCCGCCCTCAACTCATCCATCTTCGCAACCCTCTTCTTAAACTCCTCATACTGGCATTTCTCATAGCTATGTCTCTCCGTCTGCGCAATTCATTAGCCCCCATCCCCATCCATTATCCTACCCCCCTCTCAATTCTCCCAATGCAAACAAATCAACATACCTCACACTTCCACGGCAAATAATAACTCTCGAACCGACACCGATTCAGCGGAATAAGCAGATTCGCACAGCTGTCGCGGTATGCGAGGGGTAGTCGGGCTTCGCTCATTTGTTCTCGTGTCGCGGCTGCGAAACACTGGTTAGCGGAGGTCAATTGAAGGGGAGGAGGGGCGTACGGGCTGGACTTGAGCCGGAGAGCCCGACGGCTGATTTGACGGTTTCGGCGACGGTCATGATGGGTTTGTTGGGGGGTTCAATTGAGGTGTTTTGGAGGAGGTAAAAGAGCTTCGGGAGCTTCGTCGTTGCGAACGGGTGCTCGATGGGGATTAGCGCGGGCTTATGTAAGGTGACCCCGAACTGCTTTCTCTCGAGGCAGCGCAGCGAAAGATTCATCCATCTCGTCCGGCATATGATGAGCACAATTTCCCGAGTGATGATTCGTTTAATGTTCAAGTGCCTTATCGAAGTGTTTTCTGCGTATTTCTTCCTAATGAGAGCTATTGAGAGCTATTAAGAACTTGGCCCCGATGCTTGGCGTCAATTGCCTTCTTTTTTCAAGCTTGCTCCACGCACGCACGAGTACCAGCCTTCCTTGGATTTGTGTCCCATTCCCTGATTATTGCGAAGTCTATTCCCGCATATATGGCCTTTTTAGCCATTGGGTAATCTTACCTCACCGAAGGCGGTCAGAAGTGCTGCAATGACAGCCTCGCAAGCCTCCTTTCTTGAGCCGTCTTCTTGTCCCACCCGAAATGAAACCACCTACTGCATCTGATTGGTCCTTATTTGCATCCCGCAACTTTTTTCTCTATCAGGGGTAGTTGTCCCAGTGTCTTACGCAGCGCTTTCCAGCTTCAAGCCACCAACTGGGCCTGTCCGCCCTATTCAGGCTGGGAATTTTCTGCTTGCCATTTTCGAGAGAAACACACTCATTTACTTAACGCAATATCATTTGAGCCTCTAATTCCTTTCAAAACTGTTTCTTTCGGCGGGAATTAAAGCAGGTATGGCAGCTTGGCTCCTGGTTATTACTTTGTCTCATCTTCTTCGCACTTCATTTGCAACTACCTTCGAATCGAATTGCACCCTACCAGCGACTGCGGTAAACATTCTATATACTGGGAATATTCGAGGAACCTTTGACATCTTATGGAGCTGTATATCCACCCTTCTCATTTGCACTTGGACCGTTCAGCACCTCACTATTCCTCGGCAAGCACCCGAAACCAAAACTTTAATGGACTACTGGAGAATGCGCGCCTCGAGAGCATGGAAATTACTGAAGTGGTTTATCGTAACTTTGTTGATCCCAGAGCTGCTGGTCGGGAAGGAACTCCAAGATTTCGTTATGGCGAGGAAGTCCTATCGTGAGATGAAGTCACTCGCCATCGAAGATGGGGTTGAATGGGGCGTCGTCCAGGCTTACTATGCAAATCTTGGAGGATTTGTTCTCGAATTGCTAGTTCACGCGGAAAATGAGGAAAACATATCGCAGACAGCGAAGGGAAAAGACCTTGAAACCCAGCAAGGCCCGCCTCAACACACAGATCCCATGGTTGTGGCAAGAGACACTTTCGCGACAAATTTACAGGGATGGAAGACTTATACCAGGATCCCAAGTGTTATATTGTTCGGACACCGAGAAAGGACACTCAGTGATTCAACACAAACACGAAATCATCAAACCACGGATCCGGGTATAGTCAGACTTCACCTGAACGCGGATCAAGTTCTTGTTCTCCGTACCCATAACATTCTTCCTGGTCTGCCTTCGATCTCCAGCGCAAGCGTTGCAGACAGGAATAAAGGTGATCTCGTTGTTAAAGGCGCTGCGCTTCTCCAAGTCCTTTGGCTCGGAGTACAAACAGCAATTCGCACATCACGACACCTTCCAGTCTCGCATCTTGAAATTGCTGCTCTTGCTTTTTCAACGACGGCATCCTTTACCTACATATGCTCGTTGAACAAGCCTCAAGGCATCAGTGAGCCTACGTATATCACACTTGCAGCGCGGGTGGACGCCGCTCTGTTAGCAAGAATTCATCACACTGCTAGCAAATTCAGCGGCTACTCCGGCATGCGAATTTCGTCTTTATTCCTCGAGGGCCCACCCAATGTTAGTATGCTGCATCCAATTCCAAACGATGTGGAATACGAGATCTTTCCGAAGATTAAAAGTTGCCAACTCCCGTTCACGTACTATTTCATCGGGTTAGAAATTGCCGGTGTTATCTTTGGCGTCATACACTGTTTGGCCTGGAATTTTTCCTTCCCATCACCTGCTGAAAAGCTGCTTTGGAGAACCTCATCTCTTCTCACCGCAGCCTGGACCCCTGTATACGCGGTCAACTTTGTTCTCTGTACACACTTTAAAAATAGGGTGTGGGGTGTATTACAATTGGGCCAATTCGTGGAGATCGTCATCCTTATTTTGTATGTCGGAGCAAGATGTTGTCTTTTGGTACTTGCCTTTCGGTGCTTGTTCTTCATGGAGACAGGGGCATTTGTTGCGACTTTGGATGGCTTGATACCACACATTCAATGAAATAGACCATTCCGAGGACTCATTCTGGTTTTATTCACCTATGGTGTTACTGGTCCATAAATGCAACAATCATTTCGCTGTAATAGTTCTCGTCCCAGAAGCCTGTTGTATCTCAGGAACCGTATCCAACAACACGAAGAGTTCTGAAACGATGACCTACCTGCGCCTAGACCTACCAAACAGAGAATTGTAGGGGTTTGGAGGATGCACATAGTAACGACCCCTAGAGGTGTTCAAGCTACGAGCCTGCAACAGGGTGAAAGATATCACCAATCTCGAAGGCCCCAAATGTTCACAGCACCTCATCACTCCAATTCTCAAGCTGCAGACCCAAACCCCAACCTCTCTTTCGTCGTCTCAAATAAACTCGGAACCCCAGTCTCTCCGAACGTCTTCCCCGCAATGAGCATACCCACCAAACCCTTGGCCCCCAGGTGAATAAGAGGCATACCGTGCCCATTGAACCCTGCAATGATAAACTGCCCTTTCTTTCCTGGAACAGAACCGATATGTGGGAGACTATCTGAAGTTGCTCCTTGAACTTTATGCAGGTCAGCTCGTCCCATTTCGAATTTCAAACGCTCAAACTCTCAAACAGGGAGAGGAAAAAGATTCCAAAAGTGCCACTCACTCCCGCTCCAAACCGTCTCCAATCGCTCTCCCTCGCTACCTTCTTTGAACCACCGCTCAAGGTATCCATCATAGTACCCACCGACATCCCCACCAAGCTGAGGAATCAGCGTGCTATCGTCATAACACCCCACCGTGACGCCTAGAATCCCTCTGTAAAGCACACTCCCGCCGCCAACAACAATACTCCCATCCGGTCTTTGGATCAGATAATCGAATCCACCGCCTGGAGGAGCGATACAATAACTTGAATCTTGGCCATTACCCACCCGCTTTTCTGCATCCCTCGAGTTTGACCTGGAAGCTGGAGTAGAGATGTGCGAGCAGCACGCCCTCCTCGGCAAAATAGCATCTCGATATTCAGGAAGGATACCAGCGGTATACCCATTCGTCGCGAAAACGACTTTCTTAGCTCTGATAATTCCCCTCTCAGTCTCGAAACTCCAATACCCCTCACCATCTGGCTCACTCGAGGACGACAGGACAGGCGTATTCGTTTGAAGATTCACGCCCGCATCAACGGCGATTTGCAACAATTCCAAAAAGAGCTTATACGGCCAAAGATGCGCCGCTGTGTTAACCCAGTCTCCCTTTGCTCCCTTCACACCTGACATCTCCTCCGCTTCTTTCCCTTCAACCCATTGGTTATGACTCGCTAAGTCTTGCAATGCTGTGGTATATTTTCTAACCAGCTCTCTGCCGAGATCTACGACTTCGGGCTCAGTTGGAGTGGTATGACAGCGTGTCAATACAAAATCACAATCGATGTCATGTTTCTTGATAAGAGACTGGATGGCAGGGATATGAGCTTGCTCAAAGAGCGCAATTTCGAGACAAGCGGCGAGGCCATGTTTAGATACTAGTTCTAGGGAGGGGAAACCGGGCCGGAGATGTCCTCCTGCTCACTCAATCAGCCTTTGCCCTTGTGAGACGGTGGACAAAAAGACTAAACGAAAGAGGAAGGGAAGACAAGGTAGTGAAGGATACGAACCATTTCTCCCCGTCGCTCCCGAACAAGCTTCTCTCGCTTCAAGCAAGACAATGGATGGCTTAGGATCGGATTCTGAAACTGTGCTGACGAGATGATAAGCTATGCTTATTCCAGCGTAACCGGCACCTATAATCAGAATGTCGCATTTTTCTGGGAGGGCTTCGGTAGAGCGAAATGAATCGAGGGGATGGAGGGGCTGTTTCCGCCAGAATGGGACGGTTGGATTTGCGACTGGGAAGGGGCGAGAGGCTTCTTCTGCCATAATGAGCGCAAGCGTGATTTTGTGAGAATTCTGGGGAAGGAGGATTTCCGGTGAGATTTCGAGTATGTCAAGCTAACTCAAGCACTTATTTGAAGTAAGCAGTCTATTTATTATCGATTACGGCATGACCTGGATTCCAAATTCTCTTCCAACCCGATTTCAGCTATTGCAGGTCTGATACTATCAAAAGTGGGTGAAGATTACGCACGGGAAAGGCTGCCTTGGATTGACGCCTTGTTGGTTGAGTATTGCGGACCTCATTGGTTACAAGAAAACCAACAAGTTCGATTACAGACAAGATCGACATGCCATGTTGCGCGTAACCAACAAGACATTTCACAATCACAACCTAGGTCTACATGCTCTACATACAAGAGGCGAAAGATTGTAACGGTACGATACACTGTCCGCAGTTTCCGTTGCTGCGTACGCCTTCGAAGTCCCCCACCGACGCTCAGTGTGGTCCCTTGAGGCCGGCGCTGTCATAATGTGGGCCACAGCATGAAAGATTATTCGAGAAGAAATGTGTTACCTTGAATTGAACGTAAATATACAAGCAAGTACTGCACCTCCAACTCCTTTTTCTGAGATCCCAGTGCCGATTTCCAAGCATTTCCCCCTTTTCCAACGCCAAGAACTGTATCCAGCAAGCCTCCGACATTTCTATGAAATACAGAATTGCGAACAAAACGTTCAAGAGAATGAGCAAATCTTTGAACTTTCAGGGTGAGAGGAGCTCATCCTTGTATCTCTTGAATTCCTTTACTTTGGTTGGTTGGGGTTGGCGGGGCAAGCAGCTCCAACACAGCAGCGGAAAACACCGCTTTGGCACAGTCCATTGGCATTGGCAAGGTCGTCGTGGGGATAAGTGTATGCGGCCCCTTTGCAAGGTGCGAAGAATGGAGTTGGACTGTGTGTTTCAAGTCAGCATTGGTACTTTCTGACGCAGCGAAGGATAGGAGTATACTTACGTGAGGTTGAAACCATCGTTAGTACGAAGAGGGTTAGCGCAGGCGTTTTGTCCATCGTTATTCTACTTGTTATTAGTATTGCTTCCAAGTGGAGTTTATCTGGTCTGCGTACCGGGCATGAGTTCATAGTGAGAAGATTCTTATTGCATCCGGTAATGACTTTGTTTGTAGCCTGGCAAGCGCAGGTGATAGCAAGCGAGAATCCATTTCTTTACTTTCTTGTCAGTAAAAACGCCTCGTAGTTGAGGAAAGTGGATAATGAACTTACACAAAGCTAACGTCGATATCAGGAACGCCTACAGAGCCGCCTTGAGTATCGAAGCTTGCCTCGATGAGAGAGTCATCTCCCGTGATCTGAAAGCTTGCGTCGTTGATGGCCACATTTCCCGCCCAACCAGTTGGGACGGCGAAAGCAGCGGTGGCACCGTTGGCGATGGTTCCAGGAGCAATGTTTCCGCTTACTGGTGAGGGTGCACCAAAATTGCTTGCGTGGACTGTGGTGATAGCATGGCCGTTTCCGATCCTAGTACGAGGTTAGAGATTATCTTCACGGTATGTAAAACTGAAGAACAGATAGAGTCCTCGAGGCAGGAAAACCATATCCCAACCCCACTATTTGAGCCAAAGTTTTGCATCTGGATATCTTACATGTTAACGATCGAAATCGTCATATATTTCGGAGGCGCGCCAGCTGCTGCAATATTGACCGGGGCCGCAGTCTTCGTCGGACTGAGGGCGCCACCGGCAGGCGTCTTGGTAATGACACTCTCAGTTCCTGTCGCAGAGCCGGTTTCAGAGCTCGCAGCAGCGCCTGACGAGGCAGAAGGTAAAGGAGCGGGTGCAGCAAGTGCTGTAGTGGCAAGCGCCACAATAGAATAAAGGAGTGTGGTGGTATACATGATTGGATGAAACGAAAGAACGCTTAAGGAATGTGTTGTGAAAGAAAGCTTGAGTTCGGGCTTGGCTAAAGAATAAAATGAAATGCTGGAAAAGGTTTATTCTTTATATCTGTACTCACGTAGGTAACGTAGCATCTTCCAGGTATCTCCATCCTACAATTCAGAAGGAATGCAGTTGAGCTGGGGGGTGGGAGAGTGGCAGCGACTAAGCCACAGAATTTGCACACAACTTACTCTGAACCTTGAATACGTCTCGCGACATTTTTGCGAGAGTGCGCTGTGAATTTGATAGATGTGCTGAGCATGTTGCGTGAGAAGGCTAGACTCGCAGATGCAATTTCAACTGTCTAAATGCGTCGCATTTGAGTCGAAACATTTGGGAGGATTGAAAAGTTTACGAGATATAGTCTACTATTCGATGGCAAGCATGTAGTAAGAAGTCGCCTCTGCCGAGTGGCCCGGAGCTAGAACTAAAATAGCAGGACGGTGTTCGAAAGCTAGTATTGGATCCTGTCAATTTCGCGATGTCAGCAGAGGAAATGAAGAACTCCTTCGAGCGGCGCAGGGCATTTGCAGCCTCGAGGAAGTCGAGCAACACCGTAAATGTGTGGTTGTGAATACGATAATCTTGAAGCCTCTGGGCACAATATTGTTCATATTTTAAGCTCTAGAATACCCATAAACTCAGGATTAATTTTCCCTTTTGCTGGTTCCGTTATAGTCTGCAGACGTTAGCAACTGCTGCTTTAACCTCGGCTGAGGATGAGCAAGCCTGAGCAAGCCTGAGCAAGCCTGAGCAAGCCTGAGCAAGCCTGAGCAAGCCTGAGCAGAGGCTAAGTATCCTGAGCACGCCCTCAATCAGCCTGCGCACGAACCACAGCCGACAGTTCAACTTATCTGGGCTCAGTGAGATCTCACCTTCTCTATTCGAAAGCATACCTCGTTACTAGAACTCGAGTAAATTAAGAAGACGAGATCTCACTGAGTCCAGACAAGTTGAACTGTCGGCTGTGGTTCGAGTTCTTAATGACTCTAGATAAGTGGACTCCTCAGTTGCCATTGGATCTTCCGTAGCGAAGAGTTCATACTCATCTAGTAGTAGGAATTACAACTCTATTGCAAGCCGATCTCATGCCACATCCGTCTAAGCGCTTAGACTGCCCGTACAACGTAACGTATGGATGGTCATGAATCCTATTCCCTAAAGTTGAACGATGGTACCATGGCCCTAAAACTCACCCAATTCATCCCAGACGTAGAGTCCTCCGCACTGTCTCATCTCTTATCCACCGCAAGAAGATTTCCATTCCCCCATTGACATCCAAAAGATTTTTAGTTAGGCCATCATCATCATCGACCCGCAGTGCAGACGCCAACCTACAACAAGCAATACGCTCATAAAAGCCCTCGAGTTCATTCTCCTCCACAATCAACACAACGACTTCAAGTGAACGACCACTTGTATCTCCAACCAGGACCCCCGTCAAGGATTTCTCCCCAGGCTTTGATGATATAAAGTCTGGTTGTCGATCTAATTGAACCGAGAGAAACGCACTCATGTTCTCGTGGATCTGAAGTTCTAGCTCGACGAGCTTTTTAGGCTCTTTTACTTCGAATTCATTGTCTTCTTCTCCTTCCAGCTCATGTCCCTTCATGGTGTCATGGCTGTAGCTCGTCAGAGTACAGGAGAAAGTACTAGCTTCAATGTGAAGGAATTTGAGATCGTGAGGTAAATGAGAGAGATAGGTTTTCAGGGACTCTGCAGCTGGAAAAGGAAGAAGTGTGTTTTTGTCAATCTCGATCCAGACGTGGGTAAAGTCGAGACTCGTCGGATTCCAGCTCAGGGCGGGAAGTGAAGAAGCTACAGAGATCGCTCCAGTCCAGCCAGCCCATGACCAAGATGGGAAAATTGGGCGACGCGCACGGGGTGGATGAGAAAACAGCTAGGTGAGCCCGATGAGAAAGCCTCGAGCGGCCACCGTGGAGGTAAGAGGGCTTTGATTCAGGGTTTCATCAAACAATGCGAGCTTATCTGAGGGATGAGCTGGGAATATTGGAACCCCAATCAAGTGATATAAGGGCATTCGACCTTTTTCAAAAGTTCGAAAAATTCCAGATAACGCGTTGATGGAGTCGCTGTGGTATGTGAGCTCTCTCTGGCGAAATTCTGCAATGTAATGCCGAAAGTTCCAGGGGTCGCTTCCAGTTGTTTTGATGATGAACACATCTTCGGCTTCACTGCGAGGGTCGAAGATTGTATCCTTGGATGCATGTGGTGGATCTAAAAGTGCGGTCATTACTTCTCCACAATGCATGCTATTGCACTCCCAGAATACTTGTTGGTCGGTAAAGAATAATCGACGTCTGGATAAGATTCCTTCTTGGTAGGTCCAACCTCTTGTGGCCCATTTTGACCCCAGAACAGAGTTTCTAGAATGCGGTAATGTCGAAGCGATGTGATAGTCTTCAATCTTTAAGGCAGGTTGCGCTTTTCGTAGTGTTCCTCTAACACCTGGTAATCCATGGTGGGGTCCTTCACCCGCCGCTGCGACGATCGTAACTTCAGCATTCGCATAGATAAAGTCCATTTGACCGATCTGAACTTCTTTATCCTGATTATCAAACTGGTCGATACAATACTTGTCAACCCACAGATACTTGAGATCAAGGTCCAACGTGACCTCGAGGCTATCGCTGATAACCTTCGGACAGTCATGGAGGTCTGGCCAATGTTTTGTTTCTGTGGAAGGGACGAGACCTGTCGAGGCTGGTACTCCCCATACGTATGAAAGGGCGACATAGTGGGCATCTGGCGGTGCTATAACAACTTTCCGCGATTGGCAATCAATGAGTCGAAAGAATGGCACAGCTTCGATATTGCGACTGTTGCACAGATCATAATGATTATTGAGACACCGAGCTAGACACCTTTTAGAAAACTCGATATCGTAGAATTCAAGACAAATCGGATTAGCTGTGATTTCTGGTTGCGCTCGATCGGGGGAGATCAAAGACAGAAATCCAGTTTCGTGCCGAATGTGGGATGCAAGGGCTTCCTGCTCATCGGCTTCCAAAACGCGGAGTGGCCCAGATGTTTCCACAACTGAAAGAAGTGTACTTCTCCCACTGAATCTAGGTAGATGCTCAGTACCGAATATTGCGAGGCCAACCTGGCCAGGATGGGCGGTTATATAGCAAGTACTCTTGGTGCTGGAAGTTCTAGAGCACCGAAGATCAAAATCCTCGCATGCCATGGAACCAAACAGTTTGCACATGAGACAATAAGAGGTTGAGAGATCTTTGGCAGATGCTTCGAGATCCATGATGAAGACACCCTGCAAGCCCTTCCCCTCGTGATTCTCATCGTCTCTTTCCGAAAGCCGTTTCTTACCAAAAACTTCATCAAGGTCGATGCCTCTACATCTCATGCAAAGATCGCCTCTTCCAATTGTGGCGCATGAATGCAGATTTGGCGGAGGGGGATTGAAGGTCTTGCTCGATGCAATAGATAGAGAGTTGGTAAGAATATCAAGATGTTCTTGATATTCAACGAGATCCTTGGCCGAGGCATCGCCTGAATTCAATGATGGCGGGGCACTGGAAGACGGTGAAAAACTTTCCAGTTCCGCCTTAATGTTGGAGTTAAAAGAGTTCGTTACATTCTCCACAGATCTTGTCGTAATCTGATTTTCGGGTGGCGGGTCAAAGGCGATTGCTGTGACAAACTCCTCGTGTCGACTGTGTGCGTCTGCAGCCATCCGTGCAACTTGTCTGTGATCTGTTCTATGACGAAGGCTAGATTGCTAAATCATCCAATTACCAAAATATCGTGCTCACGATATGCCTGAACATTGGCGGGGGAGCCTCTACTATCGATGGTGATGGTGATGTGCTCGCGTTGAATGTCTTTGCTGAGGGTGCTCAGATAGCTCGGGCGAGCTAGCTGACCCGAGGATGAGCCGAGGATGATTAACGCCGGAGCAAGAGCAGCAAGCTTACTAACCCCATACGGCACTCAAGAAAAGAAAAATTTATTTATAATATATACATACCTTGGTAAAAAGCAACTTTAGTTTAGCTCGCTTCAATTCGGAGATCGGGGCAATCATCTTCTACGACACTTTGCGATGTAAGAGTTAATTACCATCCATCCATCCTGCTAGCTATGGAATCCATCGAGGCGCGAATCCTTTTCACCGAATGTCGTTTGGCGTCGGCCTTAAGTGCTCACACCCCGGCAGGGTTTATAATTAGTTGACGGGACAAGGAACGTGGCAAAAGCTTGTCATGGTATTTGATACGCACAGGGAACCTTAATGCGCATCATCTGCCTACTTAACCGGCCTGAAGATGATCATCCAGAGCCTCAAAACTGCAAATCTCACATGAACAACTCTACGAACGTTCGGAATTTTATCACCGAATACGACGTGGGAGGACCTCCAGAAATGAAAGATTTGAAATTGCAGGATTCGCATGACTGCCTAAAACGTGGATGTAAAATTTCGTCTCAATCCGGAGAAGATCGCTGGGTAAGCAGAGGAAGGAGTGGAAGAAAGAGCACAACCGGAACTAGAGAGAGATTTGGTTTTATTCAATCCCAGGAAATCACTCCCACATTATGCTGCTATACTAAGCAATGCTTACACTGATCCTTAGCTACGTCAGATAGCAGCCTGCAAGCTAGTAGTAGCACACCTTTTGAAACGATGACGAATGCAACGAATATTACGACTGTGACACTTCTTGTTGTGTATCTTATATTCAAGTCACTTCCTATCAGAAGAGATTTTTATGATGCCCACGGGAATTTATCAACAAGCCCATGAGCCAATGAACGTTCCTCAAATCGATTTTGTTCATACTCGCAATAGCTTTCTGCGGTGACCTTGAAAGGACAAGGCGCAAGTTGGAAGAAAGCACGCACTATCTCAGTAAAACGTGCCATTTCGGGTCATCTAGAACTGTCTATTGTCGAAGAATGGTGTCCAGTGGCTTCATCTCTCCAGGTGAAGGCAATAAGCTCCATATGAACTGTTCCAACACTTCGAAATTGAAACCTCATATTTCATATGTGTACACTTCACAAATCCAAATCCTCTTTAACGGTTATACATTCCAACTTCTCTCCCCTCGGCATGATGGCGGTTGCAGTAACAGTACGAGCCTTTAAATCAAAACTCAGACCCATCCCAGTCATTCGCTTGTGCTCTGGAACAAAATCGCCTTCGATGTTCTCTTCCTCGATATGTATAATCTTCTGGGCTAGTCTACCCGCAATTTTCCCGTTCCAAAGCCATTCTCGCCTTGGCGTCGAAAGTAGAAGATCTGTGGCTTCTCTTCTTAATCCCGTGTGAGGGCATGTCAATGCGACCTTAAAAAGAAGGTGCAGCATTGGAAAATCAACACTGAACAGACTCCCGTTGGGGCTAGTGTCGGGGTGTTGCAGAAATGTTCTTGCCAATGTAATTACCTCTCGAACGAATGGAGTGAGATCTATCCATTTCCGTGGTATTTCGCCCGATGGCTGAAAGAATCCTAGGGCGAACCAGAAGTTAAAATATTGGTACTTCAAGATTGTAGCCCCCAGAAGATTTGCTCTCCCCTGATAAGTTCGTGCCTCTATTAAGAGCGGATCAAAGGCCTCTTGCCATTGATGAATACATTCACCAAACCATCGTGCTCCTTCTTCCATATCGGGACGACTTCGTAAATCTTTTAGTGATGCAGCTACCTCAGAAAAGGTTTGCATGCCAGTGATTCCACCATGCTCATCCGGTGGCATCATTGAGCTGGCAAGCCTGAGATAACGCCGAGTAAGGCCCTCGAGATAGTTCCTGGCCTCTTTGAGATCGCGAAACTGCGTTGGTATGCTACATAGGCCGGGGGTGAACGTGTGGTCGTCTGTAGCGCGAATATGGATGAAAGACCTAGCTTGGATGTCTAGTCTAAGAAATGCTCGAACTAGGCTCTCATCAATTGAGCCAAGCACGGACGGGTTAAATCCAGTCGAGCGTTTTTGACCGGGAATTTGCGTTCTTGTGGACTCCTCCTCGATGAAACGCAAGCCTGCTGCAATGTGCGCGAACGCGCACTCGTGGTTGCCTTGAAAGGTTTCAAAGCAAATAATGACCAGACACATGATGAGAATAGTGTTCAGATCTTTATCTCCTTTGGAAAGCAGCCCTCGCACATTACGAATAGCAAGGCTATATTGCTGGAGAGCATAATGGCGATGGTCGTTGATATCCAGCCAATGTTCTTTCTTGTTCGTCGTATTCGATATTTGCGAAATAATATCAAGGGCTGCGATTGCAATAATTCCGTGGCGTATGGATGGATTATAGTCCCCTATCTGAAGTATTAGTTGACTCCAGAGATCCGATGGAATCAACCCATCCAGTTGGGCTGCCGTACTCTCGCAGAATGATTGGAAGTACCGATAATCCCTTTCGGTCTGAAACAGAACGGAGGCAGGTTTCGGAAGTATTGGCGGGAGACCTGTCGCCTTGTCTGTGGAAACATGATGACTGAATGATTTCACATGAAATGGATCTGGATACCCCCGGCACGCCACACCGAACTTTTGGCATCTTGGGCAGACTTAGTTCTTTTGCCACACATCTGATCGTGACTTCTTTTGCTAGTCTTACCTTAGACAATGAGGCTTCGTTTCGTCGCATTTGACGCGTCGGGCCCTATGAGCACGGTTAGACATGCGATGTTGTACCGCAAATGGTGCTGAACTCAGTGAGCCGCTATTGTACTGACTTGCAAGTGCTACATCCACTTTTCATTTTAGGTTTGGATGCTCGTTTCCGCCTTGAAGTATCGCCCCCGGACGCCATGATCGAATATTGTTTCGGTGTTTTTGAAACGGGGGCCTCTGCTGGGCGTTGCAGGGGAAATAGGATTGGTACCGAAGCGCGCTTCATTAACCAACCTCGCTTCTCCGAAAAAGCTGTTCGCGTGGGCCCCTAATTTTTAGAAACAAATAAAAACAGGTCGAAAGACGAGAGCTGAAGAGGTTCGTAAGGCTGAAAGTAATGAGTTTGTATTACTTGGTTGAGGTGGTATGTTTTCGGCGATCTCTCACAATCTGATAAATCAGAAAGTGGGGGCCATTAATTGGATCGGAAACGTGAGAAGTCAAGCCAAAAGAGCCTTCTGCTAGTATTCAAAGAGTTCACATTTAAATGCCTTTGGCCTCGTGTGGCACAGAGTACCAAGTTGGTTCTAGCTCATAATGGACAAGTGCTTACTTCCTGCTTATCAAGCTTCCGGACATAGCTGTACTCGGTCTCGGGCTCGGGTTGGATCCGACTGTGGACTTGGGGTCCGCCTACGTGCAACCCGAAAGATTGTCAGCCCTGCGAAGGTCGCGGTCAAAGGTCTTCGTCTATAGTATAACCACAGGTCTAAATATGATACACTCTTGAATCGCCCTGAAAAAAATAGTGGTTACTCTGATGCTCCTGAGCCAAATCCCGACCGTTAATAAAACATAAAAAGAAGCATCAACAGGGCAGGAACCCCCAACAGCAGTCCGACCTCGCAGAAAGTCGCATCAGAGCCCTGAGGGTGTTCTCTCTGGGGCGGCCCTTCAAGAAAGTGACCAAGCAAGAAAATCGCAACAGTCAACAGAACCCCTGTAATTAATTCCATATGGCCATTTAGGCGTTAGTCTGTGTTTACAAGCTGTTTCTATTCCATACTTATACGAGTATATACATTATAACCCCGTGACAAGTATGCTCGATAGCCACTTACGTGTTTCAAGATGAAGGATGAATCAAACAATTCAGAATTAAGTAAATACAGTTATGAACTTACTGCTTGTTCCACCAGGACTTAAAGGCGTCCCATGCCTTTCTAGAGCTGCTTCCTCCTTGTTCTGGCCTTATCGATATCAGCATAAACACTCCATTGCATATGGAACGGTAAGAATGTGGGACAGTACTCACGAATCTCTGTCTGCTACTGCTGCTGCGGTAATTGCAGGACTCCTGGTGTGAAAGGTTTGTCAGTGTGTCTTCCCACATCATGAGATGCGTTAAACCCACATTCCTTGGATGTATCTACTCCTGAATATCAAGTCAGCCCATAATTCATATAGTAAATATTCATTTTGAGTTATTTACAAGGCATCGTTATTTGCCTGTCTGGAAACTGAGGTCAGTATGAATTGATGAGTTTGTTCTTCTGTGAAGAAGTACTTACTGCTGGCGTACACTGTCATTGCTTCAATCTTGTGTTAGTTGTCATTCGCTATAGACATTTGTCTTAGCTTACAGGTTGACCACCACAGCCGTTCTATATATCAATTAGGCCGTGCCTCATATTAGCCAAACTGGGTCAAATGATCAAACTTACAGAGCGTCAACTCCAGTAGTTCTGAAAGGCGCGACGAATTAGATTCAGTTCTCGGGGTTCTCCAAAGCCATGAACTTACATCTTGGCCAAAGCTTCCTGCACGTGGCGCCTAAATCCAAGTTTAGTATTTCAACTACAAATGTCGTCAATACGCACGTGTTAGTTGCAACATCGATTTGGCTACGGAAGATTAGTACCGATGGATTAGTTGCATTCAAGTATACTCTTACATTGCGTGCTGTTGATCGTGGCTAATTCAAACCTGGTCAGCATGTATTCTACGCAAATCAGCGAAGATAGGGTATACATACTTCTGCTGGGCAATCTGACTGGATAGCTATTAGCAGATGAGGATTAATATTATACTTTGAAAGAAGTACGGATATCTTTTGATAAGCTCCCTGTAAGTGGAGTCATCAGCTGAGTTGAGAATTGAAAGTCGCCGAGAAGTACTTACACGGCTTCCCTGACAATCGAGCTTGTACTAGAAAGTGTTAGCATAAATTGTATGCTGTAGTTCGAACAACACTGACTCCTGACTCGTTCCACTGGTGAGACTATTAGCAAAACGATCTTATCACAAGCCGGTCAGCTACCCACCCATTTTGCTGGCCAGTGCGAATGGCATTCAAACTAAGCCCAAGTTAATCATCTTTATACGAATGTTGCAGCAGCACACTCATATAGTACATTGTTTGGACGTCCTGACACCTAGAAATATGATTAACTTCTTGATCGAAGCAGGCTTGGAAGAACACTCACAACACTTCAATCCTGTCATTACTGGGAGTTCCCAAGTTAGAAGGACGATTTCATTAGGTCACTTCTGACACTCACTATCTTTGAGCTTGTCTGAACGATGAGTATTAGCATTGGATTTCAACAAGCAGGAACATTAGAACATACTCTTGACCCGCGACAATGTTACTTAAGTTTATCGATGTTAGTTACTGATCCGATAAAAAGTAAGGCATCTCAAACTGACTTGCCGACGGGAAGCTCAGAAAGCTCAATCCCACCAGTGCTGGACTCATCTAATTTCAAATGATGTTAGCGATGATACTGCAGTGGTAGTTGACTCGCTAAGTCATCTGAACTCCTGGCAGGTTTGTATGTTGCTAAATGTATATAGGATTGTCTACCATCCTGAGTCATCGAATGCCCTTTTGGTGGCCAAATGACCCGGTGGAGCTTCAAACAGTTCCGTTCAGAGCAGGTGAATTATTGAAGACCTTCGGTGCTTTGACAAGCATTGCCAATCTTCGAAAATGCTTGGAAGGATAAGACTTACTTTGCTGATGTGCCATGGTTTCTGAACGTCGTAACGAGTGTCTTCGGATGAAACAGGCGATTTGATTTGATTGAAGCGTCGGGTGCGATGATTCGGAGAGAGATTCTGAGTAATCGGGGAGGGTTCAATGTTGTTTTCGAGAAGCAGGGCTGCCGCTCTCATGAGGTTCGCTCCTTCTCGCCGGCAGCGTGGCAGGAACGACCACATCGGCACATTGCCGGCCCCTACCCAGCAAACCCCTTAGAAACATATATATACTTAATTCGCGAGACCAAGGCGTAGAATAAAAGGAAGGGATTCTGTCGTTACAAAATAGAAATATACCCCCGGACCTCCCGAGTTTCTTTGTCTTGCACGGTGCAAGTGCGTCGAAGGGCAAAGCCTTGAGAGACCGACCTTCCTGAATCATATGATCCACAACATATCAGTATATTCATTGGTAGTCCAGAGTAGAACAACTCTGCTTGGTACCGACGTGATATCCGAAAAGCAAAATTCGAGAAGGGGGCGCCTTTGTACCTTGGTCGAGCAAGCTACAATACTGCGTTGAAACCTGGAGGAGTCAACGCCATTGCACAGCCTTCAATGCAGATTTGATCAATTTTATTAAAGACATCTAAACTTGTAAGGTATTCTATATTTGTTTGCAATATAAAAGATCAAGTACAGGGAAAGCAAAAGGCGTTAGGGTGCACCAGGTGCTGGCTTAGAATTCAAGAATGACCGTGGAAGAATATAGCTCTTTCAAGAATCTTCTCCTATATATCTCAGGCACGTAGAATCCTCAAAAAAGGTAAAAAAATGGGGCAAAATTCGACACTCCTTAGCAGTCCACAATAACTAGATCGTTACCTAAGTCTTTCTTTCGTGAAATTGAGTTTTTAGATGACAAAAACGCAGTGGAAAAAGTGCTCTCGAAGTACAAAACAGTCATACTCGCAGTTGAGTTGTATCAAATGATGAGAGCGAAGTTTAGGATGTGTCAAGTATTAATTAGAACCCCCCACCCCCGGGCACATTAAATAACAAGATTTGACAATCTCTCTCATTTAGTCGCCCGCAGTAGAATTAAATTGTCAGTGCACTAAATTTACTTAGACGCTAATTTCCAATGCTAGTCTAGTGCATTTCAGTCGAATTCCGTCGGATGAAATTATTGTATACGTAATTCATGGGCGACTTTCCGCCTAGTCTTGGAAATGCTCTATTTTCTATTACATTCAAATGCAAATGCAAATGCGAATGAAAAAAAAAAATCCATTCTAGATCCAGAGACTCAATTTAGATGGTTTGGTGAAATTTACATTGATTTGGGTCCGATCATAGGCCATCCATGCTCTAAAAAGGGCCCCAATTTGCATAGTATTATGATGTAACAGTAATTGGGTTTGCCGACCTCACTACACACATAGTTCAAATTTTTTAAAACAATTTATATAATCCTTATGTGTCATCACCATAGCATCAAACTTTTTCTGTTATTACTCTTATAAACTGCTGGCATATCATGCCTCGTCTCTCGACTCTCCTTCGAGGTGTCAGACGCCGAGTTACAACCTGTGCAGTATCGTTTTCAACCTCACCACCGCCTTCATACAAATCCATAGAAGAAGAAATCGACATAAATCGTCAAAGAATTGAAGCGTCTGATGTACCTCAATGGCGTTGGTCCAATGCGCAATGCCGGGAATGGCTGATTGCGGTGCTCGTAACGTATCTAAATTACAACAACACAGATGCATTCGATCTCGCAGAAAATCTACATGGGTTTGGGCCGAATTTGTATTTGAGAAGTGTGGAGTCATGGATCAAGATTCTGGGGGACGACGAAGGTCGGGGTGTCTATTCTATCCTCTTCGAGGTTAGGAGACAGAAGGGCGCGGTGCCAAAAGGGATGAGGATGAGGCATTGGAAATAGGTAGAATCTTCGAACCATCTCTTCATCATCCTGAGAACCCAAATCGTTCTATTGGCGAGGAAAAGATGCTTGATACAACAATATTTATGAGAAGGAGTGATATTGGGCCTCGCTTACAGGTACTTTGGACTGCGACAAGAGTTTCGATATCACCGTATACCCACACCCCCTTAAGGATGCTTAGACGAGCACAAGAGAATATAAATGTGGAAGTTGGGAACGCGGGGTTGGGAAGCGGAGTGCTTGGCTTTTTGTTAAATGCTGTTTGGATTTCTGTATGTGGGGGAGGAGAGGATCATGGGTGTTGAAGCGCTTTGTTTTAAATGGCTGTTTGGTTGGGTTTCTGTGTATGTAGCTCTGTTAGTACTTTCCTGAATCATAGCATGTTCTGCACTCTACCCCACAGAAGAAGTGAGAAGTAAATTTGTATATGTATGTAGAGCATTTATATCTCAAAGAAAGCAGAATGCTAGGTGGTTCCAAACGGCTTGCAATTAGAGAGTGTGAATGCAGAAGCAGTACTCTAGCAATAGTAGCTATGTACGAAGTATTCCAGTAGGTTGGAAAATTTTGCTAAGATATCGCCGTGACTGGTACCTAAGTTCTCAGGACCTTGGACTAAATCAATCATCACCAATCCTTCTTTCACTGTGGAAAGGCAGACATGTTTGTTGGCTAAATAACTGAGCGACTCGCTATGAAGTCGAGAGACTGAGAGTGGTCGGAATGGAAAGTGAGGGTCAATAGAGATATAGTATGATAAAAACAAAAGCCTAATAAACCGTCCTCTCTGCCTCGGTACCCATTCATGAATCATGCTAAGTACTGCGGAGGCTGCTCCAATTCCTCAAATTCAGCCATGCTGACTTCATACCCTAGGTGTCTCTTCAACAGCTCATGCGTTACAAACCTTTCTGGCGTATTTCCCTGCGCATCCACGAAACTCACATGATGATTAACCTCACTAATTCTCTGCAGCTCGTTCGCATGCCTATGATGATGCGGGCATCCATCAACACCTATCAAGAAAATCGTCACATGCACCCAATTCAAACCCAGCAAGTCGAGCTCGAATTCATCCATATCCGTGGCTTCTCCATCGAGGAGAAGCAGGACTCGGAGCATGGGCGTTTGTGGGCCAGCTTGCCAACCGTAAACGGGATGGTGAGTTGCGGATTCAGAATGCTTTTGGAAGTGCAAGTCTTTGATTTTCTGCCAACCTGTCATGACACGTGTTCCGCCACCGAGACGAACTCGTTGCCACATAGAGTCGAGGTTCTGGTGGTTAATAACGCCAATGTAGTTGGCTTGCGAGGAGAATGTGGTGAGTTGATAGCCGGCGAAATTGTGGTCATGATTAGCCATCGCGTCTGTGAAGCGGCGTATGATGGCTTTTGCGACATCTGTTTCTGTTAGCTTCGAGAACATAAATGGAAAAAGTGGGAATGGACATGACCTTTGTTCTTCGGCTGTGTGGATTTCGAGTAGCCAGTTATGAGATATTGGTCGTAGTTTGGACGCATCGGGTCAAAATCCATGGAGCCTGACACGTCCAGTAAAATCATGGTATCATCAGTAGCAACCTCTGGCGCATCAAAAGGGCGAAAAGGGGGCGGCATGACTTGTTTCGAGTATCCATCTGAGGTGTGCTGTAAATGACAAGTATCATCAGCCGAAAAATACACAGGCGGTGGCTCAACGGCGGAGGCCATCCTCGCTCGCGCCATGTCCATGGCTGAGATGAAGTCTGGTTTCAGTCTCGTGCCTGCGCTTCCTTCTCTGTGGTTCAGGACCCAATACAAGCGTTCTTCGGCGGTGTCTTCATATCCTCTCCACGCAGGTGTTATGCCACGCCATCCTGAGCCAGCTTCGATGCTGAATTTCAGGGGATTGGAATTTTCGGTAGCCCAAGCTACTGGAATCGGCTCGAAATAACTTGCGCGGAGGAGGTGCAAGTACTGGGTTGGTTGACGCGCTCGTAATTCTGCTATCTTGCGTGTCATGCCTACCTTTTCTTGATAGGCTGTGACGATGTGGTGCCATTCATGACTGGGCCATCGACCTTGTTCTTCTTCAAGTATAGCATTGCGTAGCTCGCGGCCGCGGGCACCAACTTTCTCGCTTTTCGCAGCGGCTTTCTCTTCGGGGGACTTGACGGAGAATGCCTTTTTCAAAGACAAGAATCTGGACGGCTTGGAAGCTTCTCCATTGCTGTTTGAAATTGATGGAGCTATGCTCTGTCGTTTCGATGAGGATCCTTTCTCTATAGGTCGTTTCTCGTTGGTAGATGACGCGCCGTCAATGGTCAGATTCGACATCGAGGAGTCCAGCTGATCGATTTCCCAGATGTTGAATGAAGGCTCCTTTGCATCGATTGCAGCTTGTGCCTGCGAATTAAGTGTTGCGTTCAAGCGTATAGTCTGTTGAACCGACGTCGTGTAGTAGCCCGGCTTAGGTCTTTGGACCCAGTAACTGGAGAAGGCTCCGTTACCATAGGGTGAAACAACACGAAATTGATATGGGTTACTGCTGAAGAGGTTGCCTTTGTAACAATCATCATAGTGCTTCTCTCCTATTTGGACAAGTTAGAATCTATAGAGGCTATAAAAGGCCAGCAGACAAACCTGGATACATGACTGCCTTGGACCACTGCAATTTCTCGGAGTCAGAAATGGTTCGTTAGAAATATGCAGATATCTTGCGAGCTCCAACGCCTATGTTGGATGGCCCAGAACTCACGAGATATGCAAAAGATGTATTGCAACAAGCAAAGACTTCCATAAAGGATTATTGAATGATTCGAAGATTTGCGTACCATCTTCTGGACATCACGCCTCTGGAATTTCCTCCATTGGTATTGGTGAATATTGCAATTACAGTACCCATCAAACTCATGCTCTGGCTCAATATCATTATTATAGATACCATTGGCCATTTGAACAGTCTGCAGCAGATTCTGCATCTCTTGCTGCGTCATGTCAGCTCGTGATTTGAGTATATTTACGTGAGATTGAAGCGCACCTCGTCCCTCGCTCGAACACGTGCGGCCTCAATTACTGCGTTTGTATGAGGCCGATGCTGAGATCTGCTCATATGGTATGCCGGTGGAGCATACGCCGGGGGAGCGTCGGCTGGCACCTTGGTGTTTTTGGTGTCGGCCACTGGGGCGGGCATGCTGGCAGCTGATGGTTGAGTGTATTTGTTTGGATTTTCATAAAATTGGCTGACGGCTTCATCTATTGAATTGGCGCCCTTGAAATACATATCAGTTCTCAAGACCTGGGCTGGTGGGATCGCAGTCAATCTACCTCTAAGAACACGAACGCCTTCCCCTCGTCAGCATCGGGAGCGAAGGTGATGAACTTTGCGATATCATCCTCTGAGGGTATCATTGCTGAGGCTCATGTAGGCAGTGTGCAGGTTGGTATGGGAGTCTTGGCTATGCGAGACTTGGCAGTATTTATGTTTGAGGCAAATATCGCGCGAATGTGACGCGCGGAATCCTAAATGGGAAGTGGTGATCCGTCATCGTATCCCTTGGCGCTAAATAATGTCGGGGCGCCACTAACCCAAAAGACTTTCGCTCCAGACGTCCGAAAGGTTCATCGTGATAGGCCACTTCCTTTTTGCGGAAATATTATGCTTTGCTATCGCGATTCACAGTATATCAAGAAGTATTCTTACTATGGACATATGTAGTATACCCTTCAGAGATCTAGGGAATTGTACGGCGCAATCTAGGCTGTATAGTTTAACAATTAAAGCCGCCGGGTAGTCCGGTGGCAAGAAGAATTTGGCAATAGGTCTCTAAGTACGCCGTACCATTCGAATGTACATTGAATTGTCCATTACACAGCCAGAAAAGGGGTGTGATTGGTTCGTCCGGCAAAAAGTGACTTGGTTTTGCCGAGCAGCTTGAAAGCTGTATAATTGAAAATAGGAGAATTCCTTCCATCTTCTAGCAAACTTCGTTTACATTGGCTCAAACTTCGATCCAGCTTTGTGTGATATGGATCAAACTTCTACCCCAGTTATCATCCTTCTTCTGCAATTCTTTTTGCTTCGTTTTTGCCCCGCGGTGCCCGATCTCGCCTAAAGAAAGGGGTCGCGACTTCTCCCGGCGGCTTCACAGCAGAGTGTCACAGAAAGGAAAACACTGGTAGAATTAAGAGCCGTTGAAACTGAAATGGTCTTTTCAATTTTTGGTTGCTCAATTCATTCTTTTTTTAATGACTCAAAGCGAAACACAAAGTATTTGCCAAGTCGCTTAACCGACTCACCCCTTTCCCAGAAAAGCGGAATATTTAAGGGAACCGTGGCTCGCTCTTATCTTGTTCCACGCAAGCATACTAAAGAATCTGACTATCATGAGGCAATCACTGTTTCTGGTGAATACACCTATCAAAACCAAACACTACCGAAATGATTCACACTCCCTTGCACATTGAATATGAATAATGGACATTTTGCCTGGAAGCTTTTGCTTTAAGGAATGACATGTGATAATGCTCTGTACTCCACAACCCAATTTTGTATCTCTTAAAAGACGGGATGAAGAAAGAACCTCTGACCTACGAAAATGCGGTGCGAAAAGGAACTTTGTTGCTAGAGGTAATGCAAACAACCGCAACTAAAAATTTCGGAAGCCAAAGTCCCTTTTTAAGCTTCCCAAGAGATTTGGCTTCCAACGGATGGGTGACATATCCAGAGTTGCCCAAGGTAATGGATTATCGTGGCCTGGATATCGGTATAAAAGCCTTCAACCTCAGCAAAGAAAATAATGTACAGATTGAATGGAGGCAAGACGTTGCATCAGACTCTTTTGGCGCAAGTACCTATTTTACCACATTTATTGTTCGGAAAATTGATGTTTAATAGGCGACGGAAGCATACTTCGACAATCTTTACAACACACACGACCAAGCCATCTGGGCAAACGGCACCCTAAGCCCCGCATCCATTAAAGCCAATACCTTCCACGGAAGATCAATGACATTAACCCCCTCTTCAAAATTGGTCAGACGTGACCTTCCTACAATGGAATCACCTCACAGGCGGAAATCCTGGAGCACTGAAATACGTCTGGCGAGTCAACATATTCAACCCCGAAACTTACGGCATCGCGCTAGAAGCTTTGCAAAGAAAATACAATGAAGAGCCCACCACGCTTGGAAGGCGTTTTTCTGTAGATGATGAGGAGGGAAAAGCAATTTTGGGGACGGCGCATGGGGCTGGGGTGGCGTATTTGCTAGCACAGCATAAGGAGCAGATGGGAATGAAGACTATGAGGGGTGTCTATGTGTTTCAATCTCCGGAGAAAGAGAATGTGCGGAAAGTCTTGGTGCGAGGTTTGGGGCCTGTGTTGGGATTGCAATTGGTGTTTATTATTGGTGATGTTGGAACCAGTGAAGAGCAAGTGGATCTCAGAAGAGCCTTTGAACGTGTCCTTGGATAGAAATTTCAGAAAAAAGCTGACCTAATAATTGACTTTTAAGACATTCAAGGGAGGGCTGAGAAACGCTTAAATGCGTGATAGGCCCACTTGTTACTATTGAGCCGCCTTTCTGTGGTTGTGCAGCACAAGTACCTGCGTCCTGTAATACGCCCCCATCCCGTATATGTGTGTGTTCTCTGAGCGACACAGTGAGTCTTGTGTAAACAATTGTCCGCTATGAGATCCTAAATATCAATCGAAAAGTCTAGCAAGGTAGCTCACGATGCTGTGGATTCTTAGTACACATACGCCCCGCGGAATGCAACACCTCTTCGCTCCATATTCAGATGCTGGTCCTATTGATAATTCTTGGAGATATTTTGGGCTTTAGATTGCATCTTCTCAAGTAGGTTCGCGAAGCAATTCACATATAAGTCGGCGGTTTCAATAAAATACCTAGCATCCAGTCCTTTGGAATGCAGGGGACGCATATAAATATCACTCTCTTTCAAGACAGTTTTCAATATGAAATGGATATATAGCGGAAAGATCAAGTCCTAGTCTCTCAAGTCTGTTTCCGTCCTTCCTCCGGCTCGGGATCATATACCGATCCTAGTCTACGAAAATAATCAAGGGATGTGAATCAATGACCGGCGATCGCAGGAGTGACTGAATGAATGTGTATTTGAATGTATAGAGATCTGACTGCAAATTACTCTTGACAACAACAGGAAGCCCACTTTTTACCATTCGAATCTACCTATTCCTGCCCTGAGCGACGAGGGAAATCTTGACAACCACCAGAAACATGGAGTGCGCGATTCATCCAACCAACAGATTCTTCAATGGGTCGAGTTGGTTGCTTTGGTCATTTGCTTCAGGAATATCCAGATGTAAGCCACTCATTTTATACTACATATGGATAGATAACGCGATGGGAATCTACCTTGGTACGGATGCTTTCCTTTATGAGGAAATGAGGACCGAGGGGTATAAAACCAATGTCTTCTTCCTAATTCCTTAACTATCAAAAGCCGTTATAATCGCTTGCGAGGATATATGTGGACTCTGGAACTTCCTATCAGGCTTTCATTCATTACTATTCTGACAAGAGATACTTGTCAGGAATACGTGAAATAGCAGAGGAGTGGATGAGTGAATGAGAAAGCGCTGGAGAACGAATGAAAATCAATTTGACTGTAAATTCTCTCTGACAGCCACTGAGGCCTCACCATATTGACCATCCTGGCTAATCCCTTTGAAATTCAAAGCCTATTAGAGTATACTTGATTATTTTCTACGGCTTTTCGAACTGGCTTAGATCGCTTGATGCACTCAAGAAGAAGAATGCAGAGCATTGAACGTGCAAGTCCATTGACAGTGAATCTTCCTCGACGGCGGGTTTTGAATGACCGACTGTCCAAACGCAGCCGAAGAAGTGCAGCTTTCTTCATCTCGGAGGATCTACAACCCCTGGGCTCTGGGAGGAACTCTGGGTATTCTACCCAGAATCATACCAGGCAGAAACATTCCGCTTGTTGGACTTAGCCATAACCGCATTACTCGTCAGCCAGGTTTCAGTCACTGATTATATACGCAAGGCACTACGTCATTAACAAGCTAAATACCTGCCTGAGGATGGAAATTTGAGGGTATAAAAGTTTCCAGAGCAGAACATTCGAATCAACATCAAGAAAGTCGTGGAGGATGCGGACCTTGCCAGGAACTAGTCTCTAGTTTGCGGCTACTCATTTCAGATAAAGCTACTGGGGGGATCGAGGAGACGTTTGAATTTGTGACCACGGAGCTATACGGGAATGAATGAGATTTGATCTTTAGACAGTAGATTCTTTTTGACGGCAATCTTCACGCAAACGAATGACTTTTTAATTGAAACTTGCCAAGTATCTTAGGCGAGGGGTAATATTCAGAGAAGGCCTCAAGTATTGCCACGTCAGAGATTGGAAGGAGGGAGCCAGAACGCACATGATCGAATCGCTGCGCTGGACCGAGTTTGTTGATAGTTAATTTTGGGTTTCATCATTTTATATAACCACAGAAAGCCGCCATTCACCTAAATCCACCTAGCTGGATGATCACCACTAAAGAGTGCTTGAGAGTATAAAACCCCCCCTTCCGTCCATGAACCTTCTAACCGTCATCGAGGAATAAACAAGCCTGCTTGCAACATCATGGCCGTGGGGTTTGTGATTCGTTGCTTACAGCTAGGTCCTTCTGTGCTTTTCGTCCGGGAGCAAGGCTGAGACAGATGTGAGCTGCTGCTGCTTTAACCTGAGCTGAGGGTGAGCTAACCCTAACCCTAATCTCACTATCTTCGTTTCAAGGTCGGTTAGTGAGCCTGGCCGCTACTACTCAGGCGCTAATCACCTTGGGCTCATCCTCAGCTCAGCTAGATCACCTGAGCAGCCCCTGTGCAGCCTGAGCAGTACTCACTTATCTAATGAGGCTAGATGCTGGCTAAGATACATTACGCCACTTTTGTCAAGTTTTGGCGAATATTCCTAGGAGCCCAAGAAGGCTCCTAAGGATCCCGAACAAGACCCTCTATAAAAATAGATCTACGTTATGCCACTACATGACTTTCGTGCTTTCCTCCGCTAATATCCTTCCATATTAAAGCTAAATATAAAGCTTTTGCTAATTCTTTATTTCTAAGGAAGTCTTTACATAAGCCCAAAACTTATATAAACTCCTTAAAATCTATATAAAAGAAGCTACTCCAAAATTTATAATAAGTATTAACAGGGCTGCTATTAATAGAATATTGCCTTTTAGACTAATGCTCATCATATTTAGGCCCTAGATGACTATACCGCTTATCCTTCAAAATCGTCCAGAACACTCCAAAGATTCCAATACAAACTACGTTTGTGGCGAAACAGCGTATAAGAATAATAATTAACGCCTACCGTATACCGTAAAAAGCTCTTGACAGCTTGGGTGCAAATTGAGCCATTTGTGGGCTTGCCAACGATTTATTATTGAGTCTAAAGAGTAATCGAGAGCTCTACAGTGAGGTTATATCGAAATTGCGGCTGCCCCTGAAGTTAATCCTAATTAAGCTGACATCTGCCTCCTCAAACTGCCTCACAGCAGTACAGGAAGCTGGCAACTCTTCTCTAATAAATTTGAGATTTAAGGGAGGGTTGGACTTTTGAAGTATTTCGAGTGAATTTTGGAAATAAGCAAAAACTTCCTCTGGCCCCTGGATGTGGCACTATCTACTTTAGCTACCCCGATGACTCATAGTCATTATTTCCGATATTTGCGATCACTAGAGCTGGTCTAATATTCGAGCTCATTACTCTCTTTACACAACAGTTGATACACTCTCCATTCGAGAGAATGCAAAAATAGGTAGGATTTTTCGCCGTGGCAACTCTAAGAGCGACGACAGGAAGATACTGTCCGCCCCGTGTGGTGTCGCACACTTCAATATCTTCGCCGTCAACTGTCAGGTTTAGTATGGGATATTGAGCACGGTCAGAGGAAATAGTCCCGATGCGGCGCCTCCGGCAGCTCCCAATCGAGCTATCACATCTCACAGAGCCTCGCGCCTTGTGAGCCTGGTGTATGATATCAGCCGGACCGACACGGAGGTACGGTTTCGAGTCATCATTATTGCTGTCGCCGCGTCTGCGAAACACGTAGCTCACAGACAGCGAGTGGGCCGTCTCGGTGACTTCCAGAACGACATGGTCGAGCTCTGAAATTGCGGCACAAAGATTCGTGATGGATCCGGTGCGCCGCATCAGCTGTAACTCGTCGTCTTGCACTTGCGGGAAAGGTTTGTGATCATGCTCGATCAATCCCGGAATGACGTTGACGCGACCTGCGGACTCGGGGCCGATGGAAACCTCTCGCAGAATGTCGAGGTAAGCACAGATCCCCGACCCACTCACTGCACTGACGGTCAGGCGCGTCGTCATGTCTCGGCCGGTGAAGAGCTTAATGGCGGCGACGAGCCTCCCCTCCAGCACCTGCGAGTACTGCTCCAGGGTGGGATCCACGAATACGTTGGTCCAGAGTACATAGATGATTGGCCCCATCGTTTGCAGCCCTTCGGTGAGACCGCCATCATCCCCTGAGTTCCCTTCAAGTTCGCCATTATCCTTTTCATGGACCGACAGCTGCCTCTTGTAGAATGCTTCTAATCCGCTCCTCATAGGGTGCAGATTTTCTGCTACCGTGAGGCCAGCCGTTACCTGGCAGAGTACGATGATTGTTTCTATGATGACAACGAGACAGAATCCCTCCCCTTCTCCGGTATTATCCCAGTCCCGGCAAACCCCACAGTTGCATAGTCTCTGTATGGCAGCAAACTTCTCCTCGTATCCCTCCTTGGCCTTCTCAAAGCTTAGTCGAGATGCAGTCTCCATAGCGTGTTTGAGAGGTTGTAGCTCCGGAAACCAATGGAGTGTATTGTGGATAAATCCCTGACCACTAGAGGCATCGAAGTAGCCCCGGCAATCTTCTAGGTACTTTTCGGGCACTCCTGGCTCGGCCTTGGTGATTGCTTTGAAGATTCTAGCGGCACACCCTAGAGCAGTACCGAAGTTTAATGGCAATTTGCACAGCCGCTCGAAGTCAGTTCCGAAGGCACCAGCCAGGCACGATGTCCAAGGGACTCTCCCACTGAATAAGACTTTCCCTGTTTCAGTCCATCCTTCTTCCATCACCATGAGGGACGTGCTGTTGGGGAGAAAATACGATTTTCGTTCGAGGCGAAGCTGCGATTGTGACATAGAGGCTGAAGAGTCGGAGTTAAATGTTAAGTAGATCTGGGCATCCTGATCTCCTGCGCAATTTGAGTAGACCGGGTCCAGGTCATTAGGGTTGGAGAAAATGGTGACTTTGAGGTCGAAGAGCCACTCCGCGATAGCTCCTATCCAACCAACTGCAGCACAACCTGATACGTGAATAGACTCCAATTGACTAGATGCTATCTTCCCAACCGCAATGATTACAGCCGCTAGGTCCTGGGGCAGTGGACATCCACGGATAAAAGGAAACTGCTCTAAACTCAGGTTAAGCATCATCGTTCTCGCCGAGCCCGGATCAAGTCTCATGAATCCCTCCGCCAGAACCGGAAACTTGCTTGTTGCAAGCGCCCCCGAACAAGCTCTGATAATCACTGACCACTGCGCCGTGGACGGAGTGAGCTCTCCGGGTGCTTGGTATGCCTTCACAATATGGAACATGACCTCGGCAGCCAGGTCCTCGTGGAAGCATTCCGCCAGGCTCGCACACAACGCGAGGAGGCTCGTCCCCTCGGCGGTGAGCACGAGAGTGCGGACAAAGGCCCGCATGCCGAAGCCGAACCAGAGCGTATCGGCAATGCCGTTCTGGTACCGCAGCGCAGTGACAGCGCCGTGGACGTTTTCTCGACCACGGTGCGCGAGCGGGAAGCTCTGGGCTACAACCTGACCGACGACAACGCTGTACGGGTCAACACCGGCGTTCGCGCAGCGGTTGAGGACGCTGACGGAGAATGTGAGGGACCGATGGGCAATGTTGTCCCAGTTGATGGCGCCCTGTTGTGTCAGGCCTTCATGAGGAATAAGGGGAAGCTCGGATGAGTCCGGGGGCGAGCCGCTGGTCTCCATGATGATGACTTTGTTTGACAATCACCAACCCATTACTCGATAGCGATAAACTGAAATTTCAATTGAGAGTCACATGATTAATGGGCTTAGCTAGGATGCTCTTCATTAAGTTTGGTTGGCTGGGTTACACAAGGGTAAATTGCCGATTGGCGTTGTTACGGGCTGATATTTGCTTTTCCGTACGAACCTCGCTAGACTCCAAAAGCACATCGTGTTCCTAGCCTCATTGAGATAACAAACTCAGCAGGGAAATTATAGTCGAGACACAGGGGGCCAAAATGGGTTCTATATTACGATGAGCAGGCTGGCTCAGGGCGTGCTCAGGCTCCGCTCAGGTACGCTCACCCTCGGCTCAGGTTAAAGCAGCAACTGCTCATGTCCAGAGACTGAAATGGAACCAGCGAATATTAGATTAGAGTCTGACTTTCCTGGTAGCCTATAGAGTAATTGGGCTTAAATAGCCTTGTATGCCCTCAAGAGGGACCTTCTCTCCTTAGCTTTAGATCCTCGTATATAGGCATTCTACTTCTTTCAGGACTTCGACCTATTTGCTTAGTGTCTCCTCTGAATCCTAAGTATCCGGGCCTTCACACTAGTCTTATTACTGATCTAGCAAACCGCTTATCCTCTCCCGAAGAATATGTTACCGGAAGATATCGAGAAGCGCATGTCCAAAAATAATAGAGAAGTTAAACTGCCTCGAGAGAATAAGGGGGATGAAAGGGTAGAACACAATTCAAGCGCACCCACATGATGATCCGTCTCTCAGATACGTGTTAGAATACGGTGAGCTGTTTGTGCCGTACCAATTACGGTACCGTTCAGGATGACGGCACCGTGTGTCACGGGACGACGCATTTAGACATCATGTGATCTCGGTTTAACTCTTCAAAACGCGAGGAATCCTACTTTCTTCTTGATTCCTCGCGCTACGTCTTGCATCTAGAACCAATATACACCTTGACTCGAGCCCTCACACACAGATGCCTGTAAATTTCGAGGCACCCAATATCTTGATTTTTAAGGTTCGTATACGTAGTTCACACGACTTGGTTCGTACACGCTTTTGGTTTGCTATGTTATGCTCGATATATTCTCTCATACCATCTCAATTGATCTCTCTAGGCTGGCCGCTTGGAGAACTGTGTTCGGGCGTCGGCGCCTCAAGATCTTCGCCAGAGATAACTTCTGGGAAGGAAAGTAGATTCCGTTGAGCCAACTTCTACTATCTCCCTTTCTGCTTCGTGGTTCCGCGCATACGAATTCTGAGTCCTTCACTGGGCCGAAGATTAGCCGATTGGCTAGTTCCAGGATAGGTAGGCCCCCGTGGCCTCCTAAGTATAAGATAAGATACGCCTTTTACGTATACTTTCAAACCGAGTATTCTTAGCTACAGTACTGGGTAAGCTAAGGTAAGAGGCGGTGACTAGGAGTACGCCTGGGTATGAGCCTGTGGGAGGCGAGGGCGAGTGGGGGCTACCTACCTAGGTAGGCAGTTCCGACACCTCGGCTAAAGTTACTACTTCCCGTCCTCGCGCTACAATTGGACGATCGTGCAAGGATTACTAAGGAGCCTTGTCGCAAATTCAACCTACTGGTCTGCCCAAGACGGAGCCCACATGCCCCAGGCGGAGTCCTGATTTAACACATCGGTCGTTCGTTGGAGCCAGGGAATTACCGATTAAGTCAGACTCAACTTTTTTTTTCGCTGGTTCTGTTTTAGTGCTTGGGCGTGAGCAGCTGCTGCTTTAACCTGAGCCGAGGGTAAGCATTCCTGAGCTCGGCCTGAGCTCAACCTGAGCAACCTGAGCAACCTGAGCACACGGCAGAGTCAGCCTAAGCACGCACTAAGCGGCCATTTTAGGTCTCAAAGGGAGCTCATTCTAGCTCCCTTAATGCTCGGTTATACTTTCCTCAGATCCCGTTTTGGCTCCCTTACGATCGAGATTCCTCCGGAACTATTTTTAGATCCAAATTCGCTTATATACACGTGATAAGTATTTTAGCCTCATTATTCTATAACATTTCCTTAATATCTATAGGCGCAATTTTATATAATTATTAAATTCTATTATTAATATAATTTTATTTTATTAAAATTTATATAAATTTTATATTAAAATTTAAAATATTAAAAAAATAAAATAAAATTATTATTAATTTTATTTATATAAAAGTTTAAAATATTTTAAATAATAAAACTATATTTAAATTTAGTTTCCTATTTTTTTTATATTAAATAAAAAGTAACTTGAGTTTTAATATAATTTTACTAAATGAAACCTCGGTTTATCTGCTAATTAGCGTCATTTAGGCGAGAAAGCCTGAAGACCCCGTAGAGTTAGCCATCCGCACCCTAAAATTTAGCCATCGCCTCACTTCGAGTCTCAGAAGAGATCTCCCAGTGTATATACACCCAATCACATACCGTTAGTCGTTCATCGCGATGTCAGAATCGCAAGAGTGGTATCAGCCTCTTGACCCAGCGACCGCAGAAATCCGCTTCGTCACGATTCAGCCGGGAGACTGGACTGACAAGATCAAATGCACGCTCATGCCTGCCTCGTTAGACGACCAACCCTCCTATGAAGCCTTGTCATATGTATGGGGCGATCCAAATGTTAGGAAAGATATTTACTTGAATGGCTTACCATTCAAAGTCACTGCGAATCTGGAATCCGCCCTCCGTCACTTGCGGTTGAAAGGTGAGCGAACAATATGGATTGATGCTATCTGTATTAATCAGAATGATCTGGACGAACGTACGTCTCAAGTGAGGATAATGGGAAAGATCTATGGGCGTGCGGTAAAGACAGTGATCTGGCTTGGCGACGCCAGACCTGGGAGTCCGTCGCCGTTCAGGCTTTGCTCCAAAGTTCAAGTTTCCGGAGATCCTGCTCAGATGTATTGGAAGCTGAATAGTTCTGATGATAATGTACAGCAATTGCAGGCATATCTTAGAGAGGAAGTTGGTGCAGTTGATGAAGTTAGTGATCTTGTCGCCCTACTCAGTCGCCCTTGGTGGACCAGAATCTGGGTTGTTCAAGAAGCGGGAGTCTCAAATGCCGTGATATTGAAGTGCGGCTCGGATGAGATTTCTTGGGACATTTTCTGTGCGAGTGTTTTCACGCTGGGGCATGCTATGGCCTCCGGCCCATCTCTTGATGAGGTCCCTGCCGGTGTGGAAAAGGTACTCATTGTCAATACCCTCGGAATGCTTAAGATACTCGCAAAAACTGGGTGTCCGTTGCCCATGTCACATCTCGTGGCATGGAACAGAGAAGCGTACGCGACCGACCCACGAGACATGATCTTCGGGCTTCTCGGCCTTGCTACAGATGCTTCAGCCTCCTTGCTGGATCCTAACTATGAAGCCACGAATACATATCTCGATGTGTTTCGAAACCTCGTAGAGCACTCGGTCAGGTCAAACAAGAGCTTGGATTTGATATGTATGGATAACAAAATCAATCCTCACCAGGGTTGGCCTTCTTGGATCCCTAATTGGATGCGCGAAGTAGCCAATGCTGATAGTGGCATTGGAGATCTAGAATACAAGATCCAGCCACTAGTACCACACTTAAGCACCATCCATATTCAATTCTGTCGCTTCATGGTGGCATCAAATACACCATCGTCAAACGAAACACTGGAAGCTATATCGTATTCGGCCTCATTGGACACCGAGCCCTTTGCAGTAGTCGACCGAAGCATCAATTCACTTGCCGTTCGAGGAATCTGTGTTGATAGGATCCGCGACGTCAGCCCATATCAGGAGTTTACCGACGTTGGTTGGATGATATGTAGATTTGATGCCATGGAAAAAGTCATGTTGCGGTGTTTTGGGAATTCCAGGCATCCGAACTCGGGCAATAGACCATATTGCATCGTCGACGTTGGGGACCAATGCTACAAGTATGCTAAGAATGCGGCGATCAGTACACTGCGTCCGATCTTCAGGCGACTATGGGCCACAAATTACGGACCGCTTGGTCAATTATTAAGAAGAACTTCTAGGACGCTGAAGTATTCTTCTCACGTTGATGATTACATTGGAGGCGGAACTGTGGTTGAAGCATACATTCGTACCATAATTGCAGATCATAGTATCTGGGAAGGGGAAAGGCTTGGCACAGAAACATCTGGAGAGTTTTGGGGCCACGAGGAAAATGAAGACTATTGTGCAAGATGGGCTAACCAACTTAGAATGCATACTTTTCATCGACGACTTGTGGTCTCCGAGAAGGGTTATATTGGACTAGGGAGCCGTCTTGCCCAACCTCGAGATCTCATCTGCGTCCTTTTCGGCTGTTCGGTTCCAGTTATTCTCCGTAAGATAGATGATTATTATATGTTCATTGGGGAGAGCTATGTGCATGGTATCATGGACGGTGAAGTAATCAATACGAGGAACGAGAGAAAATTTTCTGAACAGGAGTTTGTACTTGTGTGAGATATTAGAGGGGGTTTACCGGTTTCCAGACGTTGGGTTAGGGCCAACTTCTTTTCAATTTATGATAACAACCACCAAATATTCCGCCTGAGTAGAATCAACATGACACTAAGGCTATGTTATGTGGAATCTATTTACCGGGAGGCAAAGAGAGATACAGAGGGTAAGGTATTGTGTTTGAAAGTATGTAAGGTTGTTCTGATATCTGCCGCGGCTCCAGTAGGCGCCATAAGAATGACCTCCTCTTTGCGATATATAAAGTCCATACCGGCAACGATGGCCTTGATAATTTGGCTCTTGCCAACTCCGCCTTCCCCTCCAATGTAGAGGAATTTTTGATCTTGTTTGGAGGCATCATAGGCGTGGCTCGCCCAAGCTAACGCGCCTGAAAGCACTCTTTCTACAACAAGTCACTGTTTTTTATTGAGGGGAACATCTTCATTAACGAGCAATGTAAGACTCATGCCAGTAGGATTGTCGCCAATCTGAGATCGTAGGTCCACCACATTCGGGGCGCTCTCTAGTGAAGCCAGGATAGGATGCAAAACTCTCATACGCAAGGCGTTCTTCGGCCCCTATGTCTTCCGTTTCATCAAATTTAACGAGACCTTTAATTTGTAACTCCCAGCGTTATAATGTAGCCGGAGGGAAGTATCTGAGGCCAGAAGTAGCGTAGTTATTAAGTCTAAAAAATATCGAGAGGGAGGTTTTCTAGATGCAGGGCCAATAAGGTAGGAATACGTTGCCCAGCAATAAAGACTCTCTTTAGCGCGGCAAAAGAGGCAGCGGGGTGGACACCGGAATCCATTTGGACGGCGCGAGGGAACCGGGACCGGGACCAGGACCAGGACCAAGAACAGGATACTACCAAGGGAGTAAAGACTCTCATTACAACAACCAAGAGAATCATCAACCAGGGCATACTGGACGACTGGGAAACCCTCTGGGTCCATGGAAAAAGCGGACGCTATCTCTACTCCCTGGATGCACGACCCGACAAGAAAGCCCCATATGTGCACAAAGGCTTGTCTGGTGCGATTAGCTCCATTTTGACACAAATAAGAACCAGCAAGATCGGTCTTAGATCATACCTCCATAAAATCAACCGAGCGGAGACAAGCCAGTGCAATTGCAACCACGGAGAACAAACATTAGAACATACAGGGGGTAGATAGCGGAAATACAGAAACTTTGGGCAGGCGGTAGACCAACGATCAACCTCAGACGACTTCTTTACGACCCTATTAAAGCAATCAGAGCAGCTCGAATGATGCTGGAGACTGGCCTCCTCGAGCAGTTCAAGGAGGCGCCAATACCGCCAACCATATAAGACGACGGGCGATACACCTAACTTCAACAAAAACAACGGCAAAGCAAATAACGAGACTACAGTAGACAAGACAGATGTTGATTTCTGTCAAGTAGCCACAGGCGGAACAGACCTCTCCCAACCCAACCATCCAAATCCAGCTTGCAGAGTGCCGGCTCTGCAAGATGGAGTTCAGTAGGTAGTATGGCAGGACAAGGCCAGGACCGGCAACGACAGCGAGCAGTTTATTCAGTGTGTGCAGACGAAATGGGGAAGCGGCTGGGCAGGTCAAATGGAGGTGGAGGGAGGGGGCATTTATGTAGAACTTCTGCATATCATTCGCCAAGCGAAGCTGGGACAGTGTAATTATGACATAAACAAACAAACAACGATTGGATATTCAGACCACAACAACCATTGCTCCCACACAATGAGCCCCCTTAACAGCACACCCAAGACACTGTCCTTCATTCCTTTGCACAGTAATCATTGCTCTCTGTACTACCCATCCCCAAACTTCATGTCTTGCTCTCTCATCGCTATTTGTCATAGCCACTGTGATACCCTCACCATCGCTTGCCATTCCCTCCATCTCGGATACTGAGTGGGCAAACCTAACTCTGGCTGAGAAAATGTCCTCCTCATGATGACGGCAAGCAGTTCCGATAATTACATGGCTTGGAAGTTGCTGCGTGAAGGGAACAGCAAGTGCCGACAGGTAGGTCCATGGGGTATCATTAAGCTCAAAATTCGTTGGTTTTACACTGCTCACAGGTTGTGGTGCAACTGAGGAACCCTCAAGGGATGCCATTTGACCACTCAGGAACCTCTGACCGTTCTATGTCCCATTAGCCGCAGTTTCAACACGCTCAGTAGTCCTACATTTTGCTGTGGCTGTAGTCTTGCGCGGGCTGCAATTTTGGGGCCCCTGAGGGAAACACTTTTGCGGACTCTCCATGGACTCGGGCCTCCCGCTGGATTCCCAACTAGCTTTCCTGCCAAGGCAATAATCCGCATACGCATTGCATCCATATCTCCAATCTCATAGTTTTCGATTGCGGCGAATATCAAGACCATGACCGTATATATCATCTTCGCATATGCTTTCGAGTATTGGCGAAGCCATGGCCAACCACCTTGAACAAGAACACTGCTGAAACGGTCCCATGTGAAGAGTCCCGAGAAGGCTCCACGACATGCAACCGCAGCTAGTTGTAGTTTATCGGCGGGATCTCCAAGGGTATGTAGTTCAGCACCAAGACCTGGCTGAATTGTAGGGTTACCTCGCTGGAAAAGGGGTATATAAGCACCATGTGGATAGGCTTTCTTAATCATGTTAGATGCTTGAAATTGATCTACTAGTCCTGTTTTGACAAAGAGATCGACTCGGACAGGGACCGAAAAGTAGTGGCTCATGAACTTGTAGTCCTCTGACATCGAACGGTTCAGACTTCCGGCGCTCTCGCGTAGATACACCCAGATATCCTTTGCCCTAGATGTGACATCCTTTTCGTTTGGCGCCAAGAAAGGGTAACAGTTTGGCTCACCGTGATAGAAAGGGGCAGAAGTTCGGGACAGAAAGATTTCGGCGCAAGCATTGGCAATTGAACGGCTGGACTTGTTTAGCACTTGTGTTTCGGTCCTGATGTGGCGGATGGCTAGAGTTTCGAGCTTCGAATCCATGAGGCGTCCCTTCATGATGCCTCCGTTTTGTATCTAAACATATCAGGGATAGGACCAAGTATGGAGGCTGTTCACAAATACATCAGTGCTCCAAGCTCTCAGATGTGCTTTTGCAATTGGCAGGCAGGATGAGATATCTTTATCCCAGGTCTCAACTTGCAGAGGGTGAGACTGGATGAGTTGATCAGCGATTGCCCTGAGGGCATCTAGTTCTGGTACCATGTTTAAAGAGACGAAAGAATGATGGAGAGGAAGTGTAAGAGATTCTGAGTTTATGGAATTCGATGCGAGGAGTAAGGGTCCTAAAAGTGAAAAGATGTGGAGGGGTACGTTGTTTGGCCAATGTAAACGCTTCAAGAAAAGCAAACTTAGGCCATCAATATTTTGGGACATCGTTGAACCAGTCCGTGACTAAATAAATGAGACATGCATAATTAGCGGATCCAATTACGGAAGTACTTCCGTACTGTGCTCGTAGTTGTGTGATAATTGCCAGAAGGCAGAGGACCAGTGCGGAGTCTACAGAGCCAGCAAGGCCTACTACTGTCTAGATCACCGTTCAATCAATCAAATCGTACTGACATTTTGGATCTCAAGGTAAGATTTAGCGGTGAAAGATTTTCCTTCTTGGAATTGAGTGTGCCTTACACAGCCTTGAGGTCCAGGGATGAGTTGTCACGGTTGGTTCGAGAAAAAAAAGAAAATTGAACTATGCAGACGGTCTTCTCACCAATTAACAATTACCACGATACCAATTCAGCCCAGCAGACCGCCTCGACCTAATTTGGATCCAGGCGTACGCCATCGCCAATCTCAACCAGTTAAAGCCCAAGTTTAGACGAACATAGGCAATATTCGTCAAAGTGAAACAAATGGCTGAAGCCCGAAGTTAAATCGATCTTATCAACAAACCACAGGACCTCAGCATGGCTGCAGAATTGCAAAAGAGCTTTCTGTGGGAGGGGGGGTTGGACGCCCTTTCTTGTGTCGATGTTGTCGACTTCGCTGCTTGAAAGTTCAAGATCATCCATTATTTAGAAAGCGTCAGGTTCACACGAATAGGTTCGATCAATAGTTGGATAGAGTATTCATCCTTACAGCCGGACTGCGCTGTGAAGTCACATCCTCGGAAATGATCAAAAACTATGATTACAGGTCTCATGGAAGATCTACATCAAGAAGCACATCTGTCGATCCAAATCTCGAAGAGGACATTTCGTTTCCATGGACACACCACGAACCCCCTGTTGAAAATGTTCAGCTCCCCGAGCTAGAGGTCTGGTGTTAAATAAAGGTACAAGAGAACACAGTCGTGAAAGCCTAATGAGTTCAGCTGTGTAGGTCTGGGAGGCGAGGCTGGTAAAACTCGGCAGCGAATAAATCCCGCGACGAACTAGAGTTTGGTGAGGTTTCGGTTATGATGGGGAGGTGTTGCTGTGTCTGCATTATCACAAAGCTACATTTTAACTGAACATGCCCAGCTGGCGATAGATAGCGGCCGAGAGCGCCTCATTGAACACGGAGGGCCAAGGTAGTTCTGTTTTGAGAGAGTTATCTCAAGCCACAGCGAACCTTCTTATATCTATCGGCATTCAGTTTTCAGCTAGCTTAGTAAGCCTAGTCTGGCCGCCAGCATCACACAAGAGTATCTTTATTCTTCTTAGAGCCACTCTCACGGGCTTTCTTAAAGAAATCTTCTGGTGATTTGTGCTTTGGCATTGTGAAGAGTCAGAGTAAAGAAATAAAGAGAATTAAAATAATGTGGAATAAGCGGTATTGTCTGAAAAAAGAGATTAGAAATAGCCTGGTAGTCAAGTTAGGAAGGAGGAATTCAGATTGCAAACAGAGACAAAAAGAGGGTTTATAAAAAGCAGCTAGTAAATCTCTCTCCTTAAATGAGACTTTTATATTTTACTGGCCGTGGTCGATTATTTATCACATAACGTAGTATAAGGGTCTAGTTCGGGATCCTTAGGAGCCTGTTTGGGCTCTCTAGGGATTATCGCCAAAACTTGACAAAAATGAAATAAAAGGCCCTAGTGTATATCCAGCCTAATTAGAGATCAAATACGTAAGTGAAAAATGGGTACTGCTCAGGTTGCTCAAGCTGCTCAGGTAAGCTGGGTGAGGAGATGGTGAGCCGAGGGTGATTAGTGCCTAAGTAGAAGCGGCGAGCTTACTAACCAGCCTTGGGACGAAGAAAAAAAAGTTGTGTTCAACTACCAAGGAAACTAGAAGATAACCCAAATATTTGCCAGCTTCTCGAAGTAACGAGCTGCTATAGCATCATCTCCATATTCTCATTTGGCTCGATTTCACGATATGGATCCTTTATCGGCTCTAGGCCTTGCTGCTAATGTTCTACAGTTTGTTCAGTTCGCCTTCGGACTCCTGACCAATGCCCAAAGAATCCATCTCTCAGGGCCTGGTCCGTCCGACGAAGAACAGCGTGTGGAGGGGATACATGCGAGGCTTCTAGACTTCAGTGCGCTATTACAAGGAAGACAACAAAGCCACAATGAAAACGAAGCCATCTTTCCATCCTCGAAGTACATCCTAGCATTGGCAAAGCTCGTAGAGGAATGCCAAGGACACTGCGAGAAGCTCCTGGAAATTACTCGCAAGCTTCAGGTCAAAGATGGCACAAAGGCAAGACGGTGGAAGAGTTTTGAGAAGGCACTTTACGAGACTCGGAAGAAGGAAGATATTGAAAGCCTCAAAAGCCGGATACGTGATTGTCAGACAGAGATAGTCATGCATCTCTGCCACATCTCTAGGTAAGTGAAATTCCGCATCGAAGCAAACTTGCTGCGCTGACAGTAATGGTAGCGACAACGCGCAGATATCGACTGTCCAACTGCGGCAGTTGATAGAAGAAACTGTTCTGACCCGCTCAGAGAGGATACAGCAATTTGACCGACTTGACAAAAGATTATCGGCAATAGGCGACGAGATAGACCTTATCACCAAGAAAGTCATTAAACCCGATGACTCTGGTATCACTCGAGTCATTTCTGAAGACGAGTTGCAGATATTGACGACCAATGTGTCCGAACTTTCACTCCTGGAACGAAAATTCTACAGAGAGGAGAGAATTCTTGCCAATTTGAATTTCGATCAAAGGCCAACCAGGCACGACGCCATCGCAGAGGCTCACAGAGAAACGTTCAGATGGATACTTTCTGAAAACTCATGTGGTCAAGATGACGGTTCTCACAGCTTTGTTAAGTGGCTTGAAGAAGGGGAAGGAATCTTCTGGATCTCGGGCAAGCCCGGCTGTGGCAAATCTACATTGATGAAATTCGTTGTTCATCACCATTACACAATGAGAAATCTCTCTACTTGGTCAGGATCGACCCGTGTAGTGTTGGTCGGTCATTTCTTCTGGAGTGCAGGGTCGCCAATTCAGAGGTCACGAGAAGGTCTTCTTCGTACACTCCTTTACGATATCCTAGCGCAGATACCGGAGCTAATCCCGACGGTGTGCAATAAAAGATGGGCAGAGGCAGAGTCGAAAAGCCTGAAAAAGATGCCGTGGTCCCTAGAGGAGCTGCAAAGGTCCCTAAAGACACTAGCCGCTCAAAACAGATTTCCCGTCAGATTTTGTATCTTCATCGATGGACTCGACGAGTTTACGGGGGATTCTATCGATATCTGCAATACATTGAAGGAAGTTTGTGTCTCAAAGTACATCAAGATGTGTATCTCGAGCCGGCCTTGGAACGTCTTCGAGTCTTTCCTGGGCCAAGTACCGGAGCAGAAAATCTATATTCATGATCTCACCCAAGCTGATATTCGAAACTACGTGGAGTCCGAGTTCAAAAGTCACTCAGTGTGTTCCAGTTCCGCTGAAGACGATGACCAATTACCAGCTTTGATAAGTGAGATAACGAACCGGGCCCAAGGCGTGTTTCTTTGGGTTTTTCTGGTGACCAGACTTCTTCGCGAAGGGCTCATGAACGATGATAGTTTAGCGGATCTCTGGAGCAGGTTAGACAATATTCCCACCGATCTTGAGAGCTTCTTCAAACTTATCTTGGAGTCCGTGGAACCATTGTACCACGAAAAACAAGCAGGGTCTTTGCAACTCGCTTTAACTGCCAATGGGGCCCTTCGCTCAGAAATTTACAGCTTCCAGGAAGGGGAGTGCACTAGTGAGGACTATGCCCTGGAACAAGGTTTGCGAGTTTTCTCGCCACAGGAGCGACAGAAACTCAATGGGCCACTTGCAAAACGATTAAATGCAAGATGCAAAGGCCTACTGGAAATACGGAACCAGAAGGTTGATTTTCTACATCGAACTGTCAGAGACTTTCTGCACACCGGAGAGATGACCACATTTCTAGGTTGCAGAACAATTTGCCACTTCAATGCAAATCTATCGATACTCAGGGCTCATATTGCGTGGCTCAAAAGTAGCAAGTTCACTGGATATTCTCTCTACGGATCGTCGGATGGTAGCCTTTTATTCGTCTCTAGACTGCGCCAGATGTTGGACTACGCCCGTGAGGCCAATGCACAAGACGAGCGATGTCAAAGACTGAGCGGTCAGCTTCTGGATGACTTAGAGCTGTCAATTCAGGTTATGGTACTTACAGGTCAGCTCTTGCCTACAAAAACAGACCAAGAAAAGCCAGACGACTCATCCATAACCACCGGAATACAATCATTATTTCGACAAGTACTAATAGAAAAGGATCTTGCGAATTACATTTCAGTCAAGATCTCTCATGACCCGGGCTACTTCGACGAGATCGAGAACGAGCCGCTGTTGCTGGCGCTACTGACACTCACTGTCCCGAGCGAAGAGTCACACGGCCTCATCGAGGTAGACGTTAACGATAGAACAAGAGCTGCGACTGGGTCAATTCGTACACTCCAAGTACTCTTGCAAAAAGGCAAAAGCCCAAATCAACCTTTCATGAAACATTCATTGAGGATCACAACTCCCTGGGCAGAGTTCATGGCACTGATTGCTCCATGGCATTGTAGCGCAGACTTCCGCAAACCTCTTACCAAGGCATATGAGGACTGTTTCATTTATGCATTGAGCTCTGGAGTAATCTCCGTACTCCTACGTCACGGCGCTGATCCAAATGTCATTTTGCCGAATTGGCAGCCTAGGAAGCCAAAGACGTCTGAGTTAAAGGAAAATTTCGAAAACTACGTTCGTATCATGGAGTTTCGAGAAGACTACGAGGACAGCAGCCCAACAGTTGCAGTCGTTTGGATCTTTCTAGGCCTCAAATGCCCCAATCTCTGGCAGCACGCTGATCATTACTTGAGAGACCTGAAGACGATGATTACTGCTGGGGCTAACTTTGATGGACTGCGGGTTGGAAACTTCCTCGAGCTAACAAAGGTCGATGAAGATAAAACGCATTTGTTCGCTCAAAACGAAAAGCATATTTATACGAACAGAAAGCGTGATTCTATAGCTACACACAGATTAGTACGAGACTCGCGGTGGGGTGTTCTCTGTGAAGCATTGCGAGGCACTACTATTCCCCGGGAACAGATGTTTCAAGCTCGAATTCTCGCCGAGCTCGCAAAGATGGATGTGAAGAAGGTTTTACCGTGGGAAGATCTTGAATTGACTCTAAGAAACGTATTCCCTCCAAGCCTGAGGAAAATAGTGTCTCAAGCAATAGGTTAAATACCCGTAACGCGGAAGTCGATAAAGCATTTACCAGTCTCGTATAGACTGTTCTATCTTATTGCCATTTTCTACAGCAGAAAGAGAAGGAACGAATTGAGATCGGAGATTTTGGGGGTCTGGGAGCCTATTTTTATACCAGGAGTCCATTGTGGCCCGTAGGGGCCTGTTCTGGCTGCCGTGAATTCTTCTCGCCAGGAGTTAATGTCCTCGGAAGCAGCACAACCGGGGAAGGTACACCCCAGCCAGAGGGGTGAGTAGAGGTGAAGTGGTGGAGTGCGAATAATAAGGCTGGTGAGGATGGGTGAGATTAAGGTAGAGCAAGAGTAAGCAGAGCGGCGATGTGTAAATTGGCGCGGAACAATAGTATTACTAGGAATGACAGCAAGGATAATAGTTTTCTCATCCCGGATATAATAGTATATAATTTTTTTTATTAATGTTATATTGTTTTCTATAATCATGTTTTCGATCGATGTTTTGAAAATATTTAAGATATTAATGATATTGAAATTCTATTTATCTAAACCGCAGTTTTATATTAAGGAGATTTTCACTAAAAATAGAATTATTAATTTTGAAAAATTAACCCGATTCTAATATTTTTATTAGTCAACAGATTTATAGTAATAATTATTGATAAATCGGTTTTTTTTTTTTAGGTAACAAATAACAAATTTCCGTTAATATTTAAAGAAATTTATTATAACTCAACACTATAAATCCGTTTTTTATATAACCTCGAATTTTTTTTATTTTTTGATAATTATAAACTAATCCTAAAATAATAAAAATTTTGATATTATTCGTTGAAATATGTCAGAAGATAATTTATATTACAAATTTTGTGTATAAACTACTATCCCGAGGAAAAGGGAGCTCGGAAAAGCTTTCGAGGTCGAAACTTTTGTTACTATCGTTATTTATTAGGGAAGATGTACATCCTTTGGTTACTTGATATAAGTCCCCACAGCCACCTTACAAAAGCTTCGTGACTCTGGCCGAGGCCGAAGCACATATGGCAGATAAGAAAGTCAAGAACTACGAATACAAGATCAAAGATAGTGCTGGGGAAACTACACCACAAAAAGGACAAATGGCGTATTATGCGGTTGCCAACAGCCGAAACCCTGGGATCCAGATATACTACTAGTAAGTATGAGACTCTATTATCAGGTCTTTTGGGTTCCTTGGGAACTTGTTTGGGCTCCTTGAGCATCGTCAAACTTGACAAAAGTGATGTGAGAGAACAGAGGTCAGATCAAGTATGATTGGTTAAAAAACGATAAATCAAAATACGTAACAATGTGATAAATCTTGCTCAGGGTGCTCAGGGTGCTCAGGGTGCTCGGGTGAATTGCTCAGGTTGCTCATGTAGCTCAGGTGAGTTGACTGAGCCGAGGGTGATTAGCGCCTGAGCAAGAGCGGCAAGCCGAGAGAAAAGTAATCGACAATACCTCATCATCAACGAAACATGCAAGAAATCCAAAATAGGTCGCCTCGTCTGGTGGGATTAATCTTTCTGTCACGGCAGCAGCTAATCCTAGGATGCACGAAAGCACTCTCAGAGGAGGTTTCAAAGCTAAACTCTGACCAAGATATCATGAAGCCACTGCTTGATTTTGGTGCAGAAGTTCGTCTGAGCTTCTTGGAACAAACTAAGAAGACTCTTTGGTCAACGGCACCAGCAGACTTCGCTCTGGCCCATCGCGGATATTTTGAAGGCAACGCCAGTATGGAGGGTGTAAGGAAGATTGAATAAGGATCTTGGAAATCGACTGAAAATACAGCTTTTTTGACAGTAATTTTCACAAACTTTTTAAAAAGAAATATCGGAATCGGCAAAAGATTTTTAAAGTCAATGATACAGAATGTGGAACCTCTAAGAAGGGCTCGAAATGTGAAAACAAAACACCCAGAGCATAGTATAGAGCAATTGGTGTGTCTTCAAAGACGTGTTTGAAACCTGAACCTGGTTTTAACTGCATATTTTTATACCAACCTTTGAAATCGACCGACGAGCTGCCACACTTGCAGGGGTATGAGGGTCTTGTTGGTATAAAAGAGACAGTCTGCGTCCAAACCTTTCGTCGGTATCAATTCTAATACATCGATTAGGACGAGAATATAGGCCGTTTTGTCCTTGCCGGTTCAGCCTTCGCTTCTCATCTCAAAGGGTAAAGATAACAGTATGGTGTGTTAAAATCCGAAGTTTATAGGTAATTTGGTGAATAAAATTTTTGATTGACTATAGAGGGATTCCTGACAGCAATGTTAAAATAAACGACTGTAGGACCAAAAAAAAAGAAGAGGAATTAAGCATAGCCAGATTATCGGAGAGAAATTATTCGTTTAGTTACGAGATTAAAATAAAAAGGAATAGCAGATACTCGCACGAGAATATGATGAAATCCCATGGACCCCGTTTATGGGCTCAATAGGTATATTTCCGACCGTTGGAGGAATTTATACTCCAGTTATCTTTCTTGTAGAAAGTTACCAAAACAACTGACGAGTTGATCAACTTGCCAGTGCTGTGAAGTATTAAAATCACCCCGAGCCGAGTTCTGATCAGATACCCAAAAAAGAACCTCCCCAGGAGCTTGTCATGGACTGTGATAACAGGGCCTCTTTTCCGCCATGGAGGAATTTCATACCCAGAAAAGAATCCATTCGAGAGACTGAACTGAAGCCATTCATACACTTCCTATAATTCAATGATTAGCGGGGAAATTGACAGCAAATTGCTCCTCGACAACATTTGCGAACTCTACTAGCTCTTTTTTGAGACGGTGGTGGGTGAGGAGGAGAGGGGAAGGAGGATCCTTCTTCTCCTCTTCCTCCTTCTCCCCTCCCTTCTCCCACGCCGTAATCGAATCTATATAATTTTGGCCCTCGGCCGCCGGGCTCAACTCTTCTCCAATAGTCGGCAAAAGATTTTTATATTCCATAATACAGATGACGGAGGCTGAACGGAGGAAATCAGGGGAGAGCGTAATATTGAGTATTGAAACCATATGTGTATTCGGGGTGAGGGGAAAGGTTCGGACGGAGGCTGGTGGGGGTGATGTTATAAGGGGGGTTTAGCCCACTAGAGGATTTGGGAACTTGATTTGTGTACAAGAGAGAGTGAGATCGGGAATCATTCGCAGGTAGCAACGTCTAGAAATGCGACCCTGATATATTAAATATGAGAACCGTGCGAAAAATCACGCGCAATTGGGTATTATCCTCCCTTTTATAACTCCTTTTGTAAAAGTAAATCCATACTCCACGTCTCAAACGTTCCGATGCATGAATATCTTCAATCTCAGACAGACTTTGCCCTGGCCGTAAAAGTGATTTCAGCAAACAAGGAGACTCAAGCTTGATGTGTCACCCATAGAAACCAGTCTTGGCATCTGCTATTCGTGTTGCTTTATCTCAACCTTTGTCGTTTGGGACTCCTCAAGCAAATGACAGCGAGTTCGATACTAGGCATGTCTCGCCCCTTGCAAGCCAAGGAGTCCCTGACACATTCTTTGGCTCTTTGCTCCAGCTCCGACGGCCTGAGAGAGTAGTAGTTTGTGAGTGGAACATCCTCTGCTTCATAAAGGACGAGGGTACCACGATCTTCAAGGCGCACAAATCCTGGGTCCAGCACAAAAGTGATGCTTTCTAGCAAAGGGAGATCCTTCACCCATTCTACATCCATCTTCAGATCTGATCGCCCACCAGTACGGTGAGACATGTATAGCGTAAGCGGAGGTAAATCGACCGCAATGTGCCGAATGTAAGCCGACTGCTGACAGGTCTTATAGGACTCCGGCGCCCAACCATATGGGGATATGTACCACTTTTCTGCAAGGAGATCAAAAGGAAAGTATATCATATCTTCTAGGTCCCACCATGGCTTCTTATTCTCGGAATCGAGGTCGAGGTGGTATGTTTCAGATGTGAGCATTCTTGCTTCGCGGCACGAGTGAAGCAAGGAGAGCAACGCCATGAACCTGGGGAACATCATGCTGAGCGCTCGCGCCGAATCTAAACTGCACTGCGTTAAAATAGTACGAGGTTTCGAGAGGTCGAAGTTGACGATTGTTAAAATCCCAATGTTGAAGGTTCGGTGATTCGGAATGAGGAGTTTCCATATCATAAGTCTGATTTCAGTTGGCAGCTGGGGAAATCTGGTGAAGAGTCTCTCATCGCTGGGTTTGGGACGATCATGCCCGTCCCACTGGGTGTGACGTCTCCGTGTATCCAAACGTGCCTCGTCTCTTCTTTGCATTGCGTATGGGTCACGCGGAGTGTTTTCATCTTTATATAGGTACCATTCGTGTTGGAGTTGGTCCCATTCGCGGGTTCGAGTATCGTAATCATCTTCAATAGAGTCAAAGTCGGTGTCCGAGTGTTCATACGAGCCATCAGAATCTTCGGCCGGATCACTCGGGTCTTGGTATGGGGAATGGCTGAGTGGGACGTTTGAAGAAACATTGGATTCCCCGCCCGAGTTCTGTGGATCGTCGTCGGTCGCTGCAAGTATATTAGATACGTTTGCCTAATCGTATAATGCAGAGAGATATACCTTGACGCGCCATATTTGCCCGCGACATCGTGGGCAGTGAGTATCAACATTCGAGTCATAGTTGCGAAGTTGAAATTCAAGGTTGAAGGAAGATGCGGATGCCATGCCTGCTTGTGCGGCCGCTAGCTTGAGACGCGGAGACACGTGATTACATTTCCTCACCCACAATTTCTTTTCTCATCTTCTTTTCTCTCTTTTCTCTCTCTTCTCTCTCTCCACATCTCCTCCACCTCTCTTTCACGTCTCTCTAATTTTCTTCACGGAAGTTCGATTTGACCATTCCTTTGTCTATACCAGGTCGAAGATCTCTCGACGCCGGAAACCGGCCTTCTCGGGACCTGCATCTTTCCGTTTGTGCAACACGAGTCGTCCAGCTAACGCTTCTCGGGATTTCAAATGGGCTTCAACCTGAGTTTATGGACTATCCATCGGGGAGACTTGCACTTGATATCTCGTATGGATAAACATTTGATGCAAAGCTACTTTGAATCCGATGGCTGTCACCTCTGCCCCCTCATAGCTTCCAAGTATTATGTGCCATGAAAAGCGATGAAACATAGTGCTGCTGACATCGGGCGATATTGGACCGGATTACCAAACACAATAGCAATATCGAGATAGACTGCATGCAGGAAGCCTATGCGGTCTTTATTCTTGGGCTCCTTCGCCGTTGCATTGACAAGGATCGATGCCAGCACGGTGGAAAGTTCTACCAATCATTTTCTTCTCAAGTTTCTCCAATATTTGCGCCTCTTGATGTATCACAAGAAGTCGCTCAGTTGTCAAGGCAGCCACAAAAGTACTTGAGAGTAAGCATCTAAGCCCACAATGGAAGGTGCAAATGTTCGTTCAGTATGGCAGTACCTACGCCCGGTCTCAAGGCAGACAGAAATGGACCCAGTAATAGTCCACAGTCCAGAGAGTCAGACTTCTGACAAGTCACCCCTCATGTCTACTTCCTAGAATGGAAACACCGTACGACCTCGTGCCACTGATCACGTTACTGGTGGCGCGATACCTTCCATTCAATTGAAGCGGATAATTCCGCCTGAGCCAGCCACTCATGGGCCGCAGCGAATTGGAAGTTATATCCGACGCCAGGGAGGAGAATGTGAGTTTGTGGCGCATGTCTTTTCACTTCAAGCATTGCCATGGCCGCAGCAATGCGGGGTAGCTCCAAGCTATGGCCGTCCCTTAGAGTCTTCTTGTTGGTCAAAATGGATTTAGATCCCTCACTTAGTCTCGGTTTCGCCGAGTGCTATGCGCGAGCGTATGTCAATAGTTACACAAATCCTCGTTTCGGCCCCTCGCAGAATGCGCCAGAAAATGGATGCCTGGAATGCATCGAGAAGGATGGCCTGTTTCGAGTCTGGGTTCAATTTTTTCCGATCCAGGGTGTGAATGGCGGCGCGTGGTGTTGCGCATCCATTATAAAAACATCTTCGCGCATCCAAAACATAGATCGACCCCGACCACCCAACAAGTCGTCCATCAGTCCATCAAGTTTTGAACCCCAACCACGACGCTGCCCGCCATCATGGCAGACCATAATGGAAACATTGGCACTACGTGAGTCTAATCAGATCACCGATACAAGTCAAGCGCATGACTTGCTGACATTCAAATTGTTCAATTCACAGACATGTCACTGAACCCGCTGTCGAACCTATCGCAACTGGCGCTCCTCGCAATGACAGTCGCACCGAGAAGCGCAAAGGCTCCCTCTTTGCCGACGACGCGGCCAAGGAAGAGATTGTCAAGAAGTTGCTGACGGACAATGTCACCGGAGAGTTCGTCATCTGTGCAACTGCACTCGCACACCGTGGCTAATTTACTGCAGAATCAAGAATCCTCTCGTCGGTGTTCCCAAGGAGACTCTCATTCAGCGCGTGGAGGAATTCGCTGCCACCTACGATTTGAATGACATCCGACCATACATTCTGAAAGGTGCTCTCGTGGCACAAAGCCCGGCACACATCGACCATATCCACGAGCTTGACGATGAGGACCGCCGTGTCTTGCGAGAGGAGATCACGCGCAAGTGGAAGCACCCGAGAATTCTCTACATCACTATCATTCTGAACTCCATCGCCGCCGCTATTCAAGGATGGGATCAGACTGGTAAGATTCACTGCGGAATTGAGATAGTGCTCAGCTGACCTCTTCAGGTACCAACGGAGCCAATCTTGCATGGCCTCAAGTATTGGGAATTCCCGACAATAAGTTTGACCCTACTAAGCCCGATGTCCCCGGTTGCCATATCGACTCTGTCTGTAATAAGAATGCCTGGCTTGTTGGATTCGTCAATTCCGCTCCTTACATTGCCATCTGTCTCTTGTAAGCCCTCTCAAACTTATCTTCCCCTCACATCTAATTCTAGACAGCGCCGCCTGGACATCCGACCCTATCAATAACTTCCTGGGTCGTCGAGGCACCATCTTCCTGGCCGCCATCTTCAGTCTTCTCGCCCCCATCGGCTCCGCCTTCTCACAAACATGGGGTCAACTGACTGCCTGCCGTATCCTACTCGGTATTGGTATGGGCTTGAAGGAAGTCACAGTCCCAGTTTACTCGGCAGAAGTCGCCCCGAAGTCCATTCGAGGTGGTCTAGTCATGTCATGGCAAACATGGACCGCCTTTGGTATCTTCATGGGAACATGTGCCAACCTAGTCTTTGTCGACGTCGGCCGACACGCTTGGCGCTTCCAACTAGCTTCCGCCTTCGTTCCCGCTGTTCCCCTCGTCCTTGGCATCTTCATGTGTCCTGAATCTCCCCGTTGGCTCATGAAGAAAGGGCATGTTGCCAAGGCCTACAAGTCCCTGCTTCGACTCCGCAATAGCCCTCTCCAAGCTGCTCGTGACCTGTACTTCATCCAGGCCCAGCTCGAGTATGAGGATGCCTTGCTGGAGAAGGAGGGTCTAACCAAGACCAGCAACATGGTCAGCCGTTTCTTCGAACTCTTCACTATCCCGCGTAACCGCCGCGCCACCCAAGCATCAGGCATCGTCATGATCGCCCAGCAGATGTGCGGAAGTGAGTTCCTCCCCCCTCTCTAGCGAACAAAGCTAACAACCACCAGTCAACATCATCGCCTTCTACTCCTCTACGATCTTCGTCCAATCCGGCGCAAACCTCAAGACCGCCCTCCTAGCCTCCTTCGGTTTCGGAATCGTAAATTTCGCCTTCGCCTGGCCCGCCGTCTGGACAATCGACACCTTCGGCCGCCGCGGACTCCTGCTCTTCACCTTCCCAAACATGTTCTGGTCCCTCCTCGCAGCAGGAATGTGCTACTACATCTCGCCCTCCTCCCGCGCTCATCTAGGCATGGTAACATTCTTCATCTACGTCTACGACGCTTTCTACTCCCCCGGCGAAGGGCCCGTGCCTTTCACCTACTCCGCTGAAGTCTTCCCGCTGTCCCACAGAGAAGTAGGCATGTCCTGGGCCGTCGCGACCAACAATTTCTGGGCCACCGTCGTATCCCTCACCTTCCCTAGACAGCTCAAGGCGTTCGGCGTCCAAGGCGCTTTCGGCTTCTACGCGGCGATGAATCTCGTGGCTTGTACACTCATCTTCCTTTTCCTGCCGGAGACTAAGCAGAGATCTCTCGAGGAGTTGGATTATGTGTTTGGTGTGCCGACTAGAACGCATGCGGCGTATCAGCTTAAGAAGGTCCTGCCGTGGTGGATTAGGCGCTGGATTTTGCAGCGGAAGGGAGAGGTTTGTCCGGAGTTGTATCGGTTTGAGGAGGATGGTTGGACGGAGAGTGATGGGGAGGGGAAGGGTGTTAGTTCGGGGGTACATGTCCAAGATGGGGCTGCGAAGGAGGTTGTTTAGGTGTTTGTTTTTTGGGGAGTGAGATTTGTTCTCTTGAATGAGGGTTTAATTTGCAGGAGTTGATCTTGAGGTGGATTCGAGTATGCTGCTTGAGATTGAGGTTTACTTGGAGTTGGGAGAAAATACCCCGCGGTGGTTAGTGCTAGTGAGATAATACATGAGATGTACTTATGATATGCACCACATTCCGAATGATTGTACAAGAGACACTACCATTCTTTGTTCTCATGGTCAATCTTTTATTTCTATACGGAGATTGAAGTTCCTAGTTTGAATTGCATGAATCTGCCTGCGGCACGGATTCATGGGCCTGGAGAAGGTGGGGTAGCTGTACTTGGCGTAATTTTGGTCATTCCAGCACTGCTCTTGGCAATACTTATTTAAACACGATTCATCCTACAAAATCAACTTTAAATTGCTCGGAACCATGAACGATTGCTTGAGGCGGGGGGAAAGTTGAATCTCGTGAATGCGAAGCTGCTGGTGCTACAGTATCGGTGAGCCATCTTCCCCGCGACGCGCTCAGACGCGTCTTCTCCAACCTCACCTCAGAGACCCCATCGAGTCGAAATACTCGGGAACTCGTCCCATCAAGATAATGGGTTGCGGTAAAGAAAATTTGTGCCCTTCCTCCGTACAAATTATAAGTAGCTAACACCACATAGCCCGAGACTCCGCGCCCTGGGACTTGTGGGCACGAGAACTAGGATGGGTGATAGTCCACCACGACGACAGCCTCCCTCAATACGACAAAACCTTCCCGAAATTCCCCCTCCTCCCCAAAGAAATCCGACTCTTAATATGGAAATACGCCGTTCCACCGCCCCGTCACTTCGCCCAAGACCATTGCGGCGTTCTATTAATCGTCAACTTCGAATTGGCGCGCCCAAAGGTGATACTACCATCCCCCCGCGATCTCTGGTTCATGTTCCCCCATGAGGGCCCAGAAGATGCTCGGCACCACAAGAAAAGTACAGTCTGGGAATGGCAAATGGGAATTTTCACACTCTTGCATGCGTGCCGGGAATCGCGAGCCGTGACACAGGAAGAATACAGGTTGGATTTGAAATCTGCTATACCAGAAGAGAACGAGCCGTGGTGGAGCGACGAAGATGTGGTCTACTTTCCTACCGGTGGGGATGATCGCAGTAGAGATGCCGCACTATTACGCTGGATGTCCCGGAAACGATCGGGACGCATGCATTGTTTACAGTCGATCCATCATATTGCCATGGAAGCTACGCATGCGGCTGTAAAAGCGATGGGGTTCCTAGCTCAAGATGGGTCGGAGGATGGGTCTGAAGTTTCTGAGAGCGATTTACCGCTTGATCGTCCTAATGATGGGTGGCGCTTTGAGTGGCCGGGGAATTTTAGGGCGCTTGAGAGTTTGAGTTTGATGTTTGATCCGGGGGAGGTTGAGGGGAGTGAGAATGGAAGCTTGAGGTTGTATAAGCCGTATGATGTTGTGGTGCAGGGATTGGGGCTGAAGCCGAGTCAGATTGAGGAGAGGGCTGTGAGGAAGCTCTTGGAGGCGTCTGAAATGGATGACGACGACGTAGTCGATTCTGAGGAGGATGACTCGGAAGACGGTTCAGATGGAGACTGATCCGAGGGGGACCATTCTGACGATGACACCCAAATGGACAATGACGATGGGAACTCCTCTGACGGTGACTCTCCGTCGTTGAATTGGCCAGTGCCAATAATTGAATGCTCGGTCATGTGCTGGAAGAAACCTTAATGAAGAAAGGTACAACCGAGGACCTGTAAACTGAATTTTTATCCCGCAACTCCATGCTCTCGACATGAAATGATCCATCAAACACTGGAAAGGGAAGAAATTGGAAATGTCACACAAGGACCGGACGACCCATTTCAAGCTTTTATTTGATAGCTTCTTCGTTCGAGATGATCTCCGCCATCCCAGCCAGAACCTCTTCAACCATCTTCCAATCCTCATCCTCAGAGCTTCCAAATTGTATCATCTGCCCATGAGTTTTACCAAGATAAACCGTATCCCCTCTCTTCGACACACCACGATTCTATTCCTGTCAGCTCAGCACTCCGCTCAAACACAAACAAACTCACCACATCCTCAACCCCACCACTCGCCTCAACAAACCACCTAGGAGCCAGCTTCCCCTCTTCACACAACACCTTAAAAGCTCCTTCCATCTCGCCCAACCACCTCACCTCACTCTGCAACTTCTTCATCTCATCACTCAACCCCGCTGTCTCGACTGACATATTACCCCACATCCCAGGCCCAACATCTTGTGGAACACCAAAGAACAAGACCCCTTTCGTCGCCTGCACGAGATCTTGATTTGTGCTTAAAAGTCCTTTCAAGAGAGGTCCGCCGAAACTGTGCGCTATCCACAGCACACCGTCTCCATCGAGTTTCTTCGTCTCGGTCGCCAGGAAGGCGGAGACTCCTTCGGCACCGAGTTTATCTTCATCTGTCTTGCTGTATTCGAAACTTAGAACTCGAATTGGGATTTCGTGTTTAGCGAAAATTCCAGGAAGTAGGTCCTTGAGCCACAAAGTGCTGGAGGGGGAATGGGTCCATGATTTTGTGTAGTGGCCGCCGTGGCCGTGGATGGCTATGATGCTGGATTCTGTCAGTACTGTTCAGTTGATTGAGAAGTCGTTCACTTGCTTTAGGGTGGAGTTTTCATCCGTGTATATTGTGTGCAGGGCAAGAGTGCAAGGGGTGGGACCCGGAAGCGGGGAAGTTTCTTCAACGCTGGATATATGAGAGCGCCCGATTTTCTTGAACAATTTTCTCATTATGCCAAATTTCGGAAACTCGCTTTCCGTTGTAAGTGGAGCCGACATGAAAAAGAGCGCGAAGTCCTCGTTTTGATCCTTTCCTCAGGACGCTAAACATTAGGCAACAGAATTACATGAAACACTTCACGACACCCATCAACTTCCAAAAAAATTATCTATTATCTATACATAATTCATGGCATATTTTATTTCCCACCATCAACATAATAACTTAACGAATAATTCAAAAACGCACACTGCGGCACATCCTGAAACCCCGAACTAAAACTCGGATAATCAAGCAACTTCATCGGCCCCTGTGTCCCACTAACCTCATCCCACCTGCCCCCCTTCATCACCGCCGAAATACTATTCCTATACCCCCTCGCCCCCAGATATTTCATATCCGGATTCGGATCCCCACTCTTCACAAACGACGCAAAATATCCACTCGTAAGTTGTATACTAAATAAATCATCGTTATCGCGCAACGCGCCCAGGTTGCCGAAGACCCACGGCATATCTGCGCCGTGGAGTCTGAAATATGGGAGATTGGGGTTCCCGCGCGGGAAACCGGGGGTGACGGGTGGACCGCCTAGACCGTTGGGATCGTAACCCGCGATGGAGCGTTGCATCTGGTAATAATAGGAAGACTTGAACACTCCGCTCTGACTCGCTGCATAAATAGTCGCTTGATCGACGCAGCGGAATTGGTTATCTGTTGCTACGCGCTGGGAGACGTTGAATGCATCCAAGGTAGTATTGCCGGTGTTGAAGACGGGGAAGAGACCGGATTGCATGATGGATTGCGCGGCGCCGGAGGAGATGCCGAGAGAGGCTTGGATTCCGGCTAGGATGGAGTTTACGGGGCGCTGGGGGTAGGTGGAGAAGGAGGCGCCGTCGTTGGCGACGTTGCCGAAGATTACGGGGACGTTTGCTGTGCTTCCGTTCTTCGAGGTGACGATGAGCTGTTCTGTGTTTACGAAGGTGCCGTCTTGAACCACATATCGAGCCACGTTTGAGAGGCCGACGAGCTTGAGTGCAGGTACGGCTTTGAGACATTCTACTTGGTCGTCGAGGGACGTCTGGTTGCATCTTGCTGAGCGGAAGATGTTTTGGCCTGCTATGGCAAAGGAGCCGTTGGGAGTGAGGTAGGAGCTATAGGTCGTTGCGTAGTTGCCGCTCAATCCTAAATCGACCCCGCCGCCTAGGTTGGACATTGATACTGCGCCTTGGTACTTGCCAATTGCGCGGGGAGAACCAAGAAGAATTCGGACGGAGCCTGCGCCTGCTGATTCGCCAATTATGGTGATTTGCTTGGGATCTCCTCCGAATGAGGCGATGTTCTTGATTGTCCACTGCTGTCATTAGCAGAAGTTCGGAATGCATTCCGGGATAGGTACTTACATCGAGAGCGTTGATTTGGTCAGCTATGCCGTAGTTTCCGGTGATGTTTGTCCCAGGAATGGCAAGGAAACCAAGAGTTGAGAGCCGATAGTTGATACTCACAACCACGATATCCTCCCTCGAAGCCAAATTCCCACCATCACTTCCTGGATCCGCGCCCGAACCACCAGTGAAGCCACCTCCATGAATCCAAAACATCACAGGCCTCAAATTATCCGTCGAGTTTTGCTTTGGGATGTACGGTGTCTGAATGTTCAAAAACAGACAATTCTCACTTCCGGTTGAGACCTGCGCACATTGAGCTCCATACCCAGTGGCATTAATCGTCATCCCTGTCGGTGAGTACGGCGTCGAATACACGAATCGTTGGGGTGGATCAGCATATGGTATTCCCAGGAAGCGAAAGGATTTCGCGTTTCGGTACCCAACATATGTATTGCCTCCAGAGGCGACACCGAGTTTGTTGGTAAATTTTGCCTTGGAGGTTCCTGGCTGAGTGCTCTTGGCGGACTGTGTACAGAGAACTGGTAATTCTAGGGAGCCTAGTGGAGGTGGATGGAAGGTGAGATCGTTTGTCGATTGAGCTACGGCCAATATTCCATCCTCGATGTAGTATGCTTGGACGGGAGATGCGCGACCAGCAAAGGCATGGTAGGAAAGCGATTGCAGGACATCGCTCTGGTGTTTCTTGATATCAGCACTGGAGAGAAGTTTCTCGCTCAAGGCCTTGCAAGCAGCAGCTCCATCCTTCTGATTAAACTCATCCAAAGCAATGAAGCCAATATGATTTAGATCATCCGATGCTTTGAGATTATTCTGGAAAAATAGTGTTAACGAAGTGTTTTGATTAGAAATGGCAGCTGAGAAATTAATTGAAGCCAGCAATAGGAGACATAGTAGAAAGGACATGATGCCGTGCCTCAACGTACGTGAATAATTCTGGCATGGCGTTCGTCCTACCTTTAATGGGCAACCGCCCCGTGCATACTCCCCCTCATGAATCAAGATCTAGTTTGAGGATCACCTTGGCCCCCGCCCCCCGGTGCAGATATAGAAATTACCCGGGCGCCCTACGACCCGCGGGGCATGAACGGTACCAGCGCAGTGGCGTCTGACACTTGAACTAAGCGTCATTGACAGGTACCGTAAAAGCTTGACCACCCACCCAAAATGCAATTGTTAATCGACGGGATGAATTGTAGACGAGGGGAGGGGATCTACATATTATCCGGTCGGGGGCTAGGACGATGGGAGATCGATCTTCCGGTGATGCCAAGAGGGGTACATGTATTTTATCCGGGTGCCATAGGTCCGAAGGCGGCTCGGGAGGAGAAACTCTGTTATCATTCATAGATTTTAAAATGTATTCATCATGACTTTTGTTATTATCGCTCATTGCACAGCGACCGAAAATTTTCAAGTTTGTAAGTTAGGCTTTCCGATTGCCGTACAACGCATTGCTTTCGGGCCTCGCTTCGAAACTTTGCGGGGAAATTTGACCCAGGGGCAAGAGTTTTGATTATGTCGCAGCATGACAGATCAGTGCACACCTTTGTACAATTATCACGTTTGATCGTCTGCAAAGCATCGCTGCAGCACTTGAGGGCTCAAGCCGTATCTCAGACATTTAGCGTACAGTAAAGTACCTCTTTCAAACTCAGTCAAGTCTTCGTTTATGCCTTATATTTGGCGTGCAGCGGCCCAGTCCTTTTGTCCAACTTTGGTGGTGCTATTTGAACCACTTGTGTCTGCAATCTGGATCTTGTGCCCTTGAAGCACTTCTTGCGTTCGGAATCTATCGTCACTGTCTTGTGCTTATCAGTCAGTTTCGCAGCTACCAATGTACCCACACCCAAGAACACGGCCCGGATCATGTTCTAGGAGTCACATCGCCTTCGCAAAGATGAGTCTTAGTGAAAGAATACTATATGATGATCTTAATTATCGTGATATCCGTACATGCATGATACCTCAATTTTTCTTGGAATCCTTTGTTATCATATATGTCCGTCCTGGTTTTGGCATTGTTTTGATGCGTTCGAGATCGGGGTACATATTTGGGACAGTCTGGTCCCAATTCAACCCATGCAGAGCGTGTGGGCCTTCTCACCATGACTAGGCACGAGACTGGACACTGTTCTAGGTATCCCAGCTGGCAAAGCTTTGCTCGGTATAGTCAGTTGCATTTATAATTAGAACCGAAGAACAAGGTTGGTGAAATTGCTTAAATTGTCCCCATCAATATGTGCGATTTCTTAAGTCATCAGAGGTGCGATCCGCAACACTCTGTGTATTGTCATTCAAACACCAACTCCAAACACCCTCTAGCTTCCCCGGGTGCGCCAATGTGCTTTTGTTCTCCCAAAGTGTTTGTTTGTACAAGAATCGAAGTCCATCTATGCCTATGCACCTCAAATATGATCGTCCAAAAATTTCTCCGCGACTAAAGGCCAGCCGATAACGACACCCATGAATGGGAAATAGCTGATTACTGTTAGAAGATGCCGACGAGATGGAGCGTTCGAAAACAAACTTACAACAAAGCCGAATCGCCCAAACGTCTAACCTGTTTACCCCAGTCGCCTTTTGCCGATTTTTGTGTGACGGGATAGCGTTCGAAAGGATGAGGCTCGAAGTTTCGAACTGCAGCGCGGGCTCGGGCGCCTATTGACATTGCGCGGCGTTGGACAAGGGTCCGGATGAGAGGAGTCATTGGTGGCATGTTGATTTTTAGGAATGAGTTGTGATATTGTACAACGGTGTTGAGTGGAGATTTGATGAGGGGAGAATTGTTTGGTTGAGACGATTATTGCGGTGCGTTGAAATCTGTCTTTCTATGTGTATGCACAAAGGAAAGCCGCATGATATGGGAACACGGAATATATAGTCGCCACATGGCGAAGCGCAAGGAAACCGGGTGGTGGGTACCGACGTGGTGAAGTGTAATAATGAGGTGACAATGAAAATGTATCGTACGAAGGATCTCACCTATTCAGCTCGAATCAGGAGATGTGCGGCGGCAAGCGGCCAATGAGAGGGCAAGGAAATAAGCATACGATGAACGTAAGAAAACATCAGGACTGAGGCTATCAGAGTGAGATGGTTATGAGGTAGCGCGCGTTAAAAATGCGGAAGATGAAAGGAGAGTGGTGTGTTGAGGGATCCAGGTGGGCTGATCATCGTGAAAGGAATTTAGCGAGGATTTCCAGGGCGTCGGAGTGCGCCGAAGCCTGGAAAAGGGGGGCTTCGCTTGAGAAGTTTTAGCGAGAAGCGCCCCCTGAATCCACTGTATTTGGAGCTAGACATTTAAATTTGCGTTGAAGAGTATCAAACAATTACACAACCACCATATACTTTTCTAGTAATTCCTTCACCCGGTCAACCGGAATGCCCCTCACTGTCCGACCCCTAAAGCCTTTGAGAGTCTCCGCTCGACAAATCGCATTCAAAATCGCCTCCTCAGTGGTTTCACTGACAGCATAGAAAAGCGAATCTATCGTCTCGTTCAGCACTGTCCCCACTCCCTGGCTTTCCAATTGGGGAAGATATCCATTTCCATTTGAATGCTCCGCAAGGCGATCTGGTGAAGTTCCAGTAGACAATGCTAGAAATATTTCACCACTCAGATTACGCCCCGCAGCATGTCCTCCTACCTGCGCGATTCCGACGCCAGCATGCTGAGCAAGCCGGCGTAGTTGATGAGGAAGCAGAGGAGCATCAGTAATAATCAAAACCAAAATGCTTCCCTCGGCTGCTTTTCCGCCGACCGGAAGTGGGGCGCCGTCTTTGGAAGATGCCGACACCTGGACTCCCTGCTGTTCATCTTTGACCAGCAATTTTCCAACTGGCACGTTTCCAATCCTTAGATCAGGTTTCTGTCCAAAATTTGCCTGGACTATGACGCCCAATGTGTAGTCTTTCTGTTTTCCAGCAGTGTCGAAGCCAGGAATGATACGGGAACTCGTTCCAGTACCACTCTTGTAGCCATGAGAGCACATCGCTGTCCCGCCACCGTGGTTTCCCTCCTTCACCTCCTCCTTGCCACCTTCTGCCAGTCTTACGGCCTCCTCAACATGCTCTCGCTCTACCGCAGAATGCAACAAGTCATTCAGCATCCCATCATAAGTCTCTCCCACGAGTGGGATTCCTTGTCTTCGGCCGGCCTTCGCATCGCCCTCTTCACCATCGCCGTACTTCTTCCTCAATGTCTCGATCTCCCACCTGATGAGCGCATCATAGACCTTGCCCACTGACACGCTATTGGTAAACGCGATTGGCATATTTACATATCCCCACTCATTGACAGGATGTGCACCCGTCAGCTCACCCATTCCGTTGAGATTGTGGGTCCCGGCATAGCAAGGTATATCCAAAGTATCTTTCCCACGGGGTAGAATCACGGTGACCCCTGTGTGGATGTTCTTCGAGGCGTCATGGAGGGTGACTTGGCCGACAGTGACACCTGGGACGTCTGTGATAGAGTTGGCGGGTCCTGGAGAGAAGTTGCCAGGAGCGTAGCCCAAGTCACGAATTCTCGGTCGAGGAGTGCGTGCAAAAGTTTCAACCATCATGTTGTTATGTCTGATCAGGCTAGCATATGAACTCTGCCCGAATATGAAAGATGTTTTTATATCCAAGATGTCTCTTCAAAAACTGACGTAGAAGCCACGCGTTGAATTTAATGCTGCCTATTTCCACGTTAGGAGTAACAGCACTTTAGGGTCTCGGGTCTCGAGGTTCGGGTCTCGGGTCTCGCTGTGTCATGCGCTACTCTGCCAAACAGGCAACCGCACTGCCGATTACAGGTTTACTGTGATGGTCGAATTGTGAGCGGGTAAAGAGCTTCGATTCGTACCCTCTATCGTTGTCCTGATCATCTACCTTGAATACTCGTGAAGCTGAAGTGGTTGGCTCACAAATCGATGAGATGCAGTTCTCGTCAGCGAAAATGATTTAGGCAGTGGGCCTAGGACCCGCCAAAGAGTAAGCAGTAAACCGTGCCAAGAATCTAATTCGCCCACCACTGATGGTCTCTATAAATCTAGTACGCCTCACTGATCAGTAACATGATTGAACCCAATTAAAGCTTATCCAAATCTCACTATAGAGATATCAGGCGCAGCAAAAGGCAAGAAAGCAACTGCGGACAACGGAATTCCGTCAAATGCAGTCGAGGGGTGCCAAATTTAATAAATTCCTCAGGGAACAAAAGCAGTTCTGTTGATTTCTCAGCTGGATCATTGATGATAATTGATTAATTACTAGAATTTGATCTTTGCGCCTCAGAATCGGAGTGAAATGGCTGAGTTGTGGGGCAAAATGCGCCACCACCGCATCTAAGTGGCCCATCTCTCCCCAGCCGGTCCAATTACCCCCCGATATGCAAGCCACCCGCCAGCCCTGCAAGCCACCATCGTGAAAGTCGATGAGCCGGACCCGACTTTACAAAGATCCCGTAATGCTTCTCACTGTTCTAGCAATAATATCAAAATGTATTTATTGTTCTTTGCCCGTCTTCATTTTCTTTCCTCTAATCCACCAAGTCGGCTACAACCTCAGCCCTAGTCAGATCTCAACTTGACAATTTCTCTAAATTCTTTCTATTGAGTAAGGTACGCAGGATACACAATGCCATTCAGAAAACATGACCGTCAATATGATATAATTGTCTTTGGGGCAACGGGTTAGGCTTCTTTGATTATCTGTGTCTCGGGATTCTGTATTTACATTGTTCTAGGGTATACCGGCGTCTTGACAGCCGAGCATATTACCGCCAACCTACCACTAGACCTCAGTTGGGCAATCGCCGGACGCTCACCAAAGAAGCTGGAGGATCTTGTCTCACGCTGCAAGAATCTGCGGCCTGACCGTACCCCACCAAGTGAATCTCACACATATGTTCCATCACATGCGAGACTGACATATTCTGTTATCAAGAGATCGAAGTTTGTAACATCAATGATGAGGAAGTGAGTGCACTAGCAAGAAAGACGTTCTGTCTCATCACAGCAGTTGGTCCATATGCGCTCTATGGAGAACATGCATTTAAGGCCTGCGCGGAGAATGACACCCACTATATCGATTGCACCCCTGAAGTTCCATGGACTTTGGCCATGATCAAGAAATATGAGACTACGGCCAAGGCGAGTGGTGCTTGCATGTTCCCTCAAAATGCAATGGAGTCTGCGCCTTCAGATCTCCTCACTTGGGTATTGGCAAAGGAGGTCAGGTCGAAATTCTCGGCTCAGACGAGCGATGTTGTGATGGACTTGCACGAACTTCCGTTAGTGAATAACACAACTCCACATCAACTAGCATTGCTAAATATCTCAATAGCTCTGATCCTTCCGGCGGGACACTCGCTACCTTACTGAATCTATTCGAGAAGTATTCGTTGAAGGAACTTCGCGAATCCTTAAAGCCGTATGCCCTGTCCCCAGTTCCCAACAATAATCCAGGTCCGAAGCAATCCCGTTTCTCATCGGCCACAGGACTTTCAAATGTACCCGGTCTCGGACTTCTGTCTACAAATGCAACTGGTGGAGCAAATGCAGCCATAGTATTTCGGAGCTGGGGCTTGACGAAGCAGGAGGCCAATTTGCAGGCGGAGTTCTACGGACCTAACTTCAGTTACCGAGAACTCATGAAAGCCCACAACGCCATGACAGGAATCATGATGCATTATGGTTTGATCACCGGAAGTTTACTGCTTCTTCTACCTCCTTTTCGATCTTTATTGAGAAAATTCATCTTCAAGCCCGGAGAGGGGCCTGAGGTGGAGCAAGCGAAGAAAGAGCACATTGAATTTCGTGCAGTTGCGAAACCTGATATCAGTGACACCAAGAAGCAAGTGTTTGGGAAACTTTCATATATTGGAAGTATGTATTTCCGTAAGTCATACTCGGAAGTGAAATTTTGAAGTAAAATCTCACAAGTTCCTAGTCACGGCTGCCCTCCTTGCCCAGGCAGCAAACACACTCTTGCATGAGGATAGTGAGAGATTGACAGGAGGAATCTTCACGCCTTCGTGTTTAGGACAAGGATATGTCGACCGTCTGGAAGAAGTTGGCGTCAAGTTTGAAACTGAGGTTCAAGACCTGTAATTGTTTGTAGCTGGTGAGTTGCGTGAAAAGCGGTACACTCGTTCTAACGAATGACATGCAGTCTCGTTTGATACATAATATCATACCCTTAATATTATTTGAATGTTTTGAAATAGCATCCAAATCCCGGCCCCCAGTGATAATGTGTGGGAGTGATTGGCCATGAGGCCCCTCGACAACCTCACCCAGCTAGTCATCTACTCTCTATGCTTGATTAGTTGGATATGTTCTGCACATCCCCATAAATACCCGCTTACCTCTCAACGTAAGTCTCTAATCGATATCTGTACGTACAATTCTATACTAAGTGCCAAACCTCGTCACGTGTGCGCGGGGGCGACCCAAATTTGTGAGTCAACACCAACACCAACGCAACTCCACATCAACCTCAACCTACGAATTCTGTCACGAATTTCTCACTGCCATCGTACAGCCGACCACTTGTCACATTGATAACGATTCGACAATCATGGCACTCGCGGCCCTACCTTCAGAGCTGATCTTGCGCATCGCGGACTTTCTCTCGGTTCCCGAGCTTTCTGCTTTGATCCTCTGTTCCAACCGCTTGGCCACCCTTTTGACGCCATGGTTCTACGACGATGTCTTTTTATTCGAGGCTGTGTGGAATAATGGTCTTGATACACCTGGCCAAAGATATCATCATCCGGATCATTATCCGGAAAAGATGAAATTGATCGACCGCCTCTTCAAATGCGCCGCATGTTGGAAATCTGCGCGGATCCTTGCGTATTTCTCTTCCTTCGCGTTGCAAAGAGTAACTGAAAAACGTTACGTTTGGTATTGGATGCACAGACGGTTTTTAGGCTGGGATAGAACTCACCCCCCAGAGGATCTTTTGAGCAATCTCTGTCGTGTAGGCAGCAAAGAGATCCTAAAAGTCTTCCTTGACAGGGGATTGGACATTCGACTCTTTGAGCACAGTGAAGATGGTTATACAACACCTTTGAACCTTGTTGCTTTTGGTGGACATCTTGACTTATTGCAGCTACTTCTTGAGCGAGGAGTAAATCTGTTTGTGACGGATACGAGTGGCTGCGGTGCGTTATACTGGGTCGTTTCCGAAAGGGAGCCTTCTAGAGAATGTCACGCCGTAGCGCTCTTTATTCTCTCCCGATACGATGCAGGGGTACTCCCCTTGATAGATAAACCGGGCCCCGGTGAAGTCCTGAGTTTATTCCAAAGAATCGCCGGCCAGGATGGTGCAATTCAAGTTATTGAATCGATGATTGCAAAAGGCGCCAATGTATCCGAGAGTAACTATCTAGAACGAGCACTCTACGAAGCTTTGAGTCCTGAAGATGAATCAGTGGCGCAACTACTTCTCGATCATATCCTGTTGGTACAGAAATCAGCAGATCCCGTTGTTCCTTGGAATGGAACGAATCATTTGGCTCAGGCCGTTCATTGGAACAGGCAATCAGTGGTCCAGCGGTTGTTGAAGGAAGCAGAAGCGGGGTCTATTGCTGTGGATCCAAACAAACACTTTGTGCTCCATGATCTCGTCACGAAGAGTGCCTTTGGGGTACCTGAGCTTGAAACTGTGAAGAAACTGATCGATATGGGTGCTTCTGTCAACACCAAACGTCAGCAAAGTCGGTCCAAATTTGAAGACGACGATTTTGGATTCCCTCACTGGCGACCCTCTCGCAGTGTGCTTGACCTAGCAATTCGCCATTTTAGGGGAGAGCAGGGGCCACGGTTAGAGATGGTGAAAGTCATTCTCCGCCTGACGGATGATCTTACTTTTGTTGATGAAAACAATGGCAATACGTTGCTGCATCTTGTAGCAAAGCAAAAGTCACAGTCCCCAGAAGCGGCAGGCGCCGCGGAAATCATGCAACTGCTCATTTCGAGAGGTCTCGATGTCAATGCTCGAAACGATTGGGGCAAAACGCCTTTACATTGCGCCGCTGCTTCTCTATATAAAGTCAAAGTCATGAAGGTTCTCATCGAAAATGGTGCCGAGGTAGATGCCACGTAATCAAATTCACGGGGCGCACATCACTGCACTCCCTTAACGGTGGCTGCCCGGAAATGGTCCTCGACGCCGTACAAAAATTCAGACATGATTATGACGCTGATAAATGCCGGGGCGAATATTTTGGTCAGATATCGTGGGTCAGAAAGCTCCCAATTATTGCACCGGGCAGCTGTTGAAGGCTGGGACGATATCTTCAAAGCTATTGCAATGTGGAGGCATCATCGTAGGCTTAAATATTGCGATATGTGTACGAAGAAGATCAACGAGCTAGTCGAGAAAGGAGAATTGCCCTTTGATCCACTGGCATGATATTTTGAAAGAAGAAACACCACTGAATACAAACAGATACAGGATAGCAACCAGATCAAAACTTATCTACAGGGCCAAGATCTGCATCGCGTGAAGATATACCGAAGAAATTCGATACGATCTCACTGAAAGCTCTGTCGCCAAGAGGCAATTTCAGGATTAGATAAAAACTTCATTTACTTGAAACTTTGACGTATTTGGATTTGTTCTAATTCTGCATCGGCATCGCTAGTGACAGCATCCATGTTAGCCTAAATTTCCGGAAACAGACAATGACGCATTTTACAATAACAAAAATATATTAACCCCAACATTCTTGAATTTCATAGAATTAAAAATCCATGAATATGTTCATATTTCTCCAATTTATCTGGAGTATCTGGAGCAAGCCCTATGTTCTCGAAAGACGTTGAACACAATGATGTTTCCAAATCTGCTTTTGGTTACGACACTTGCTGTCCTTTCGACTGCATCAGAAATTGGAAAGGCTCATATTTCTGTGGATGCAGACATCCAATTCCAAACCATCGATGGATTTGGGGTCTCGGAATCCTTCCAACGGGCAGGCCAGATATTCGGAAAATTTGGGCTCTCTACGGCGAATCGCTACAAGATCGTCGACCTTCTCTTCAGTAATGAGGTCGGAGCAGGCCTCACTCTTCTTCGAAACGGAATCGGGTCAAGCAATAGCTCCGACAGGGACTTTATGAACTCGATATTGCCCTTCAATCCAGGCTCTCCAGACGTCAATCCTGCGTACAGGTGGGACTACAATGACAGTAGCCAGGTCTGGCTCGCTCAACAAGCCTCGTTTCACGGGGTAAAAATCATCGCCGATGCATGGTCTGCCCCAGCATTCATGAAGACCAACCAAGATGACGCCCACGGCGGTTACCTCTGCGGCGTCTCGGGTACAGCTTGCACATCAGGAGACTGGAGGAAAGCGTACGCGAAGTACATCGCGCAGTACATACGTTACTACGAAGCTTCCCATATCAAGATTTCGCACGTTGGGTTTCTGAATGAGCCAGAGAAGACGGAACCCTATGCCAGTATGCTCTCGAACGGAACGCAAGCAGCAGATTTCATCAAAGTGCTAGAGCCAACGCTCAGAGCTGCGGGCTTGAATACGAAAATCATATGCTGTGATGGTGCGGGGTGGAACTACCAAGCATCAATGCTGAAAGGGATCCAAGACGCGGGAGCAGAGGACTTGCTGGATGTGGTAACTTCGCATGGCTATTCTGATCCACCAGTCAAACCTTTCGATACACCGTTACCGGTATGGCAGAGCGAATGGGCAGATCTGAAGACAAACTGGACGAAGGCGTGGTATGAGTCTGGTGCTCCCGGTGAAGGAATGGTGTGGGCAACCGCGATTCAGGATGCATTCGTCAAGAGCAATGTGAGCGCGTTCTTTTACTGGCAAGGGGCGGAGACCACGCCATATAATTCCGCACTGATCCGGCTCGCCAGTGACACGTATATGGTGTCGAAGAGACTTTGGGCTTTTGCCCAGTTTAGCCGGTTTGTGAAGCCTGGCGCTGTGAGGATTGCGGCGGAAGTCGATGACAAGAGTGTTGCAGTCAGCGCCTTTATGAATGCGAAGGGAGGGGTTGCGATTCAGGTCATCAACAACACGACCAAGGAGTATGAAGTTGAAATTAAGATGGAGAAAAGTAGCCTTTTGAAAGGCATGGGTGCTTATGTGACAAATAATGACGACGACTTGACAGGTATGGATCAACTCACTGCGATGGGAGAGAGCAGGAATGCTTTCAAAGGGACCGTGCCAGCAAGGTCAATGGTCAGCTTCGTGGAAATTTGAGTAAAGTAATCACATTTCTCGCAAATGAAAATGAAATATCTTCTCGTGATATGTGTCCCTGTGTATTATTCCGTACCTTATGAGGTATTTACAATCTTCTCGTGGAAACATGCAGGCAGACCACCGGACACACCGAGATGTTTAGTGAAGGCGCCTAGAGCATGGAATCATCCCCTCTGTCTCCCTTGCCAGTCTCATCGACTGTAGCGAGATACTTCTTAAAGTTATCGCTCATCTCAACAACCTTCTCAAAATGGTCTTGCCTGAGTTCAATCTCAAGCGTCTTTTCCTTCTCCCCAGCCTCAATCTCAGCCTTCCTCCCCTTCTTCAGCTTCTGCTCTGCTTCGTATTCTGCCAACGCGACGGCAGTCTGAAATGCGTTTCTGATCTCACGCCCATTCCACTCGATATCCTTGAGAACATCATCGCTCAAAACATATCTCTTCGCGCCCGCTTTGACATTAATCTCATCACCTCGCTCAGTCTCCAACTTCTGAAAGAATTGAAGCCAGATCCGCTTTCTGCCCTCAGAATCTAGTGGCTTGTAACCAATGTACACGTGAATTCTGCTGAAGAAAGCGGGGTCGAAGTGGCCTACACGGTTGGTGGTCAAGAACAAGATGCCGCGGTAGTACTCCATAGCGCGAAGGAAGACACTGACGAGGCCATTTCGGGTCAACTCGTTCACTTCACGACGCTCGAGGTACACATCCGCTTCATCGATAAGCATGACCGCGCCCCAGATCTCGGCGAGCTTAAACCATTTGCTGAGCGACGCTTCGACAGTGACCTCATCCGTTCCGATGTCGCCACAGGTAAGAGAAAGCAGTGGTCTGGATGTGAACTCTGCTACACACTCTGCCGTGAATGTCTTTCCTGCCCCTGGAGGGCCGTGAAGTAAGAAGATTTGACCTTCTCCTTTGTTGGGGATTGGATCTGCCGACCATGTGTCTTCGGCCTTGCTGTTCTTCTTGTTGCGTGAGGAACTATATTTGTGAACGAGTGCCTTGATTAGTTCTTGTTTATCGGAGGGGAGAACAAGATTCTCGATTGCTTCGGTCTTAATCTTGGGAGCTCGGCAGCAATCGACATCCAGGGCTTGCCATTGCTTGGACTTCAGATCAAAGCCCATGATTCGGCGAGGACACAGGAAGTATCTATGACGGTCCACGACGCCATTTTCTTTCGTAATGGCGAGGCTAGGGGTGTCTCGTGGATCGATATTTTCGTATGATCCCCACTTCGTGTTCCCGGATGCCGCCCGACGGGTATCCATGCATTCATCGCAGTTGCAGTCATAGTGGAGGCCGGCGAGAATGCCAGAGTTGTCGTCGTCGACACCCAAAGTTGGAGCAGGATGTTTGTCCGTCTCCCTCCAGTGGGCGTAGGTGTAGAATGAACCTTGGTCAACCACAACACGACCTTCGTGGAACCGTTTTGGCTTCTTCTCTGCCACCATGCTATATCCTTTGTAGTCCATCTGCTTTCCCATCAACATGCTATAGAACTTCTCGCCTCGCTCCTCGAGCCTCTTTCTTGGAGACAAGGCTAGATTGCTATCGATGAACTTTGCTGGGAAAACTTTAAGAGATGTGATCTCGCGCTCGCCATCAAATGGAACAATGATAACCTCATGCTCCCTTCGCCCGACCATGCGACCATCAAAATCGAGATACCACATCTTGATTTTGAACGGTGCCATGTGACCGTACTTCAGGTTGTCCAAGAAAGGAGCACAAGACTGAACCACAAAGCCACCGCGCTGCTCATCAATTTGGGCATAGACATCCATCCCTGGTTTGAAAAGCATCCACAACATTTCAAAGGTTGCCACTGGGGTTGGTCTGGTATATCTTTGGTCTTCCTCGAGGATCTTATCGCCAAGATTATCCTCGAGATATTTCTGCAAGATACCAATGTGGTGATAGGTTTCGGCATCATCGCAACTCTCTCTGTATTCTTGGATCTCCTTTCGGAAGTGGACAAGAATACTGAACGGCTCCTTGATCGAAATAGTATCACCGAGGAGCGACTGGCCTGGGTAATAGTCGACAATAGCTCGAAGCGCCTTAATGATTGGTTCGGAATGAATGATTAATTCCTTGTCTTCCATCGACCGCTCATCAAAGTTCTCCTTCTCCTTATCATCGGCGCTCTGCTCTTGAAGGGTGTCCTTCTCCTCGCCCTTGCCTTTCTTATAGATTTTAGGGAACCAAACAGTGACACTATACAAGACTTCGAGGATAGGAGTTCCGTTGGCGGCATATCTGGCAATACGGTTAGAATTGTAAGCGAATGAGGGGCAAAGTCTTACGATGGCTTCTTGAACTTATATGGGGCATCGAGCAGCTTTGTTCCTTTGATATCACCCGAATAGTCTTTGTATTGAACTTTGTACACAATCTCTGGGCACTGAGATGGCTCGTCCTTGATGGCCGTAGCATTGCTGCTCTCTGGAGTTTCATCTCCAACGAGAACATAGTTCTTGCCGTCTTCACCGTTCTTGGCAGCTGATGAACCCATGATGAATGCGTGATAGATTTGGACGCTGCAAAGGAAGTGTGAATGTTTTGAATAAACTGCAGAATCGCATCTTCATAACTTTATATAGGTTCATTGATTGAGCGCTGGCATCTCGGCCGCGGTGAGTCAGATGGCGAAGGTTCCAAGTGGATGCTTCTGCCTACACACAGTTCCAAGACGAGCAGGATTGGCTCACGATCAGGCAGATTCGCAACAAACCCTTCCCTTCTCACGTAGGGAAGCCTCACAGCATCGCAGAAAAAGCGGCACGACTTATTCTCCATTTTGAATAATCCACTCGGCGTGGCACATTCAGAATTAGTGCCGCTTTTTTTCGTCCACCCGGAGACAGCCTTGCTCGGAAGCGTGTAAGTGGGGCATTATGCTGCGGCACATTTTCAGCTCTCCCCGCACGATACTTGATTGGAACGATGAAGCCGAACGATTGTGAAGTTGCAACTGTGATGCACGGCAATTGCCATTGCTTCACGGGAGCGCCAATGAAAATCCAGGCGCTTCGCGCACTGATAGCAATCGTGAGGCTTCGCCGGAGTACTATTCGAGTCGCCGCAAGAGCAACATTTCCTTCCCACGATGTCTCGAATGCCCGAATTGGTGACCGGCATGCACAAGATGAGAACAGAATGAGTGATATTGAAACTGCAATTCGCGCTTTTAGTCATCAAAATTTGGAAAGATCAGCAATTAAGGTCCCACAATCAGCGGCCCTCAGGTCGTTTTGATTGAGGTTGAAAGTAAAACCAAAACTCCTGCTCAGAAGTTGCTATGAAGACAGACTGGGGGAAAGATATTCATACTGGGCGACCTTCAGTCGTACTGTGTCGAAGGAATAAGAACCGCGAGCTCGAGGCAACCAGAGAAGCAAAGCCATACATATCATCTCACTCGTATAAAAGGATTGTGTTTCGGCTGGTGCCTTGCGCCACAGAACTACTGTACGGCTTGGCAACATACAAGGGCATAACATTCCCCAACAGAGGAAAAGCAGGAATATTGGAGGAGCCAAATCCTTGCTGCCTTAGTTGGCCATGACAAACTGCATGCCCAGCTGGATGGGGACCTTGCCTCTAGACATAGACGGTATCTGAAAGCGGTGACCGGCAGTGGCTCGCTTCAAATGTTCTGAAAGGATGCTACAAACACACCCCTAGACGCATTAATGGCCCACCCCTGCAACCCATTGGGCTCGCAGTCCCTCCTCGAAACTATCTTACATTTCTAGACGAGCAAGTGGAAAGATCGCAAAATGTTATTCGACCCCATAAAGGGACGGAACGGATGATTCGACCAGAATATGTGCTACCGAACGGTCGGCCAATTTTCGAGTAAATGGTGCTTTCGCAAGAAGTGTCAACCAGTACCTGCTCAAGCTTCAGCTTGTGCAACGTGAAGCCGCCTCGCTCCGACACAAATCTATCGTTCTCTCAGGCCCCACCGCTTCTTGTATCATTTGTTGCTCTTCATATATTCTCCAGCCATGCCAGTCTGCGGTCCCTTCCGGTGCTTCTCGACTTGTTGCCCAAAGTCTTCCCAGGCTTCGGTTTCGGAGGCCTACGAATTCAATCCCAAACTTTTGCTAGCCTACGACGACTTAGTTTCTCGATTTTGTCCGAAAGACTTTTGAAATTAAAATAAATACTAATTATTTGATTTAAGGGCCATGGTAAACTAATGTTTATAAGAAGAATAGCGTGAAAGGCGACTTTGGGTTTTGTGCTTCCTTCTAAATCATGTCTGTTCGGTAAGAAATCTGGGCTGTATCATTCAAATGAAATCCCGAAAATAAACAAATAACAAATTTGTATCCTGTAATCACTAAACTTATATGATATTGAAGTGGTCGGCTAACAACAAGCTCTCCCCATCGCCGTCTCCGATCGTGCCTAGCCCGGTTTCTGATGATCACGCTTCCTTCGTGTTTGCAAAAGTGAACGAGTCGAGTGACAGATTACCAACTCCCGTCACCATCTGAATGGTCTCGCTGCCAGCATTTGGATATATAAGCCCGGATAGAGAAATTACCCCATCATTGACAAAAGCCTCGACCGAGTTCCAGTCCACATAAACTGACAAGGTGACGCTGTTGCCACTCATCGGAACCGTAGCTGTGCGGATGGCGTCGTATGCGCTCTTTGGAGTGCTGCCCATGGCATCGGTCGCACTTCCATCATTATCTCGGACCAAAAATGCCTGGCTTTGTCCGAAGTTGAACCCAACGGTGACACCGAAAGCTCCGCCTCCTTTGATCTTGACTCGAACCTCGTCTCCATTGTCGCCGCTCTTCTTCGACACAACGGTGCGTATCATGTATGCTCCGCCTGGAACCACGGGTAGCGACGCTGTTGCCGAGTCCGTCGTGATGCTCGTCCCACTCACAGTGCTATTCGTGCCGAAGGTCTCTGCGTAGCCGCTTGTTGGCGAATTGACTAATTTCACCGCACCACCAATCGTCTTCAGCTTGATGTCACGAATGATACTTTGCTGGCCGGCCCAGCCTCCATAGTACGGGAGGTCATTTGCGTAGGCCCAGTTGTTCATCCAGCCGATGGCGAAGCGGCTGGCAAAGATCGCGTCCCCAGTCAGACGAGAGTCGGGCCAGCTCACTGTTGCATAGAAGTCGGGTCCGTCGTCCATCCATTGCGGAAGAGCTTCGGCGGTAGTAAAGCTCATACCGTCCCAAGATCCAAGCCAATATGCCGTGCCTGTCGTGCGGTTGTAGCGATACCCATTGGCGCCGGCGGCCAGAACCCACGTGCGCTTGCTGGAGTCTCCGTCGACGTCAAGCTGGTAAAGATCGGGGCATTCCAGAAGGCCCAGATCGACTCCTGAGTTCTGTGGGGAGAATCCAGATTTGTAGACCCAGTTTCTCAGGTTAGACGAGGTATAGAAGCCAATCTTGTTGCCTTCCCCCAACGCCATGACCCACTGCGTGTGTGCAGCGTCCCAGATGACCTTTGGGTCCCGAAAGTCGGCTTTGGCGCTGGGATTGGGGTTGGGTAGCACGGGGTTGCCCAAGGCTGGTGTGAATTTGTATCCATTATCAGTGGCGTAGAAGAGAGACTGCTGCTGGATCCCATCACCACCTTGAGTGGCAAGGACAACAACTGCATTGTTCCCGAACCCTGCGGTGTTTTGTGTATCTACAACCGCACTTCCGGTCTCAATATCGCCGAGATAGACGCCGTCCTCGTTTGGCTTATATTTCTCGATCGCAACGCTACGTCGAGTCCAGTGGACTAAGTCGGTACTCGTGACATGGTACCACGATGTGCCGCCGCCTGCCGTAGGATTAGATTCATTAAAGTCGGCATTGTAAAGATAATAGAGGTGCCATTCTCCTCCAAGGAAAAAAGGACGCTGGGGGTCATTCATCCAATTCGACTCAGGAGTGATATGGTAGCTGGGGCGGGCAGCGTCAACAGTACCGATGAACGATATAGCAAATTGTCCAATGATAACCGCTGATAGGAAGTGGAGGCGGAAAAGTCCTCGTTGAAACAATGATGAGATCATCATAGCAATGAACAATTTCAGTCGTCGCACTTAAAAAAAGTAGAATGACTATTCAATAGCGATGATTGTCGTTACCAAGCTTGACTGGCCTGATATCACGACTGGATCTCGAGTATAGACAAATGAGAAGAGCAACAGAGAACACCAGGATATATAGTTTTTCTTCCTCTTCGATTTCCCCTAATCGGCACTTATCGCAAAACTAGTTTGCGAAGCATCAGATGACCCTTCGCTGTTCACTTTGACGACCCACTCGAATCGCATAGGAGCATATCAAAAGACATTGCGCGAGCACCCTGTTGCGCGGGGTCCGGGGAGCCCAGGCTGCGGGGATCCAGCGGGGATCTCGGGGACTCCGCGAGGAGAAGATCTACTTGATCGACTTTGCTTTAGTTTCTAAATGAACAAGTGGGCGAATAGGCTGATACTTTGGACGGGTGTTTGTGAGGAATGCTGCACGATGATTATTGTCAGTCGCTTCGAGGTAGTTTCGCGCTATTCTCATTCAAGTAAGAGTTTTGTGCAAACTCGTTTTATTCCTTTACACCCAAACCTCAGATGTATATAATATACTTATACTAATAAAATAGATGCGTGGCGAAATTTTACATTTAATAATTAATAATTCTTTAATATTTGAACTACAATATAATTTATTACCAAACAAATTATGTTATTATATAAATTATTAAAATATCCATCTGTCTGAGAATTATTAAAAACGACGGTTCATTTTTTAAAACTCCCAATAAAATGGTCTAAAGTCATCTAACTATTGGGTTATTCTAAGATATCAAAGCTTTTTATACATAGGAGTAGGATATAAGAATATTATGATAAGGGTTTTGTATTAGGTAAGTCAATTTTCTTTTTGGCTTTGTACGTCGTCCAATATAAAACTAAGCTACCTTCCTGGGGTTCTACGGGAATACTTTGACGCATCCTCTGCGTACTCCATATGAAAACTCTCCATCTTCATATCAGTTCTAACCTCAATGCATGACTCCTCAGACTTCCTTCCCCCAGCCATCGCGATCCGAGCCGGCGCGGGCAGCGCAGTCGGGCTCTCTATATACATCGTCATAGCCTTCGAGGGCGCCAAATTGTCGTCGAATCCCGCTTCTATTCGGGCGATATTGCGACACGATAGCTTATCCAAAGCCGTCTTGAAATCGTCCAGAATCACTGTGTCAGTGAGAAGCTTGAAGACAAAAGCCAGCTTCCAGAAAGGGTTGATACCAATGGGCAAGACCGACTTGAGCTTGCCCGTCACCGCGCAGATGTCGATGACGGTGAAGATGATGGACAGCCCCATGGCCGCGATCATGACGGCGAAGCGTGGGGAGGTGCATATTAGCTCAAAGAAGCCGAAGCTGTAACGAGTCCGGATGTTGTAGAGAAGACAACAGGTTGTGAATACCCACCAGGGATCGCTATCGTCCAAATTAGCACATTGATTGCCTTTGTGAGCGGGCGACGAAGCGACCATGACGGATAGGATTCTTACCGAAACAATGCCTCGTATACCCTGGTCTTAAGGTAGATTTCACTGATGTTGTTGAAGTACGTGAAGTCGGCATATATCTCGAGGATCCAGTATGGCTGCGACAAGGCGACAGTGATGATGTAGATGAGACTCGACTTCCGGCCGAGGAAAGGCTTCACCTTTATCCAGGCCACGACATTGTGCAAACTCCAGGAGATGATGAGGAAGATGGCCGTGACGGATATGTACCAGCCGTACACTGGGGCCCTGCTGAAGATAAAGGTGCCATGGAATGCGCCGAGGATGAGCTGAGATTTCCAGGCGAGCGGATTAGACAGTGGTCATTTTTTAGGATTTGGAATTGGTTCTCAAGTATATACCTCCAGAAGAATGAGCTTGTGAAGAAGCACTCCACGTCTGAAATTCGATATCGTGATGCAGACCATGATTATGATCGAACCAACCATGTAGCCTTGCGCCCACGCCTCCAGGACGAGTCCATCTGGATTGGTTGGCTTGGTGACCTCAATCATCCGCCGACTCAGCGTATGCACAGGGGAAATATATTGTGGTGCCATCTCATCTACAACGACCACGATGACATCAACGATAACAGCTGGTGGAGACAGAGGAGACTTGAGTTGCTTGCTACAAATGGATCAAGGCAGTAAGTGACTGCAGTGATGGTTTGGATGGAAAACGCAGGCATGGGGCTCGCTTTCCGCAGGATTTTCCATTGCTTCTACTTGTCCAGATGTATAATCGTCCTTCGGCTGGTCAGGGCGGGGAAAGGAGAGGGGAGGGGGACTATTGACGAGGTTGCGTTGTGGTGGAGGTGGAGTTCCCTCCAAGGGAGGGAGTAGGTGGTGGCGGGCTGGAGGCCGGGGGTAGTATATGCGGTCGGACTTAACTTCCTCCACCTGCCAAGTGCGCGATTTACTGCGAGATTTACTCCGGCCAATCAAAGTTCACGCACGTCCGCTTCTCGCCACTACCTATAACCTACGCACGGAGAGTTCAGTACTTTAGGGAGGTACTTAACTTACTCTTGGATGATAGACCGTACATGCAGTAGCGTTGCGGCCCAATACTGACGTGATCCCACACGAGCCAATCGAAGGCTTCTGGAATGACGCTAGAAGGTCACTAGGGGCTCTACATCGAAGCTAGAAGGGGGTATAGAGGACGCTTCGGGAAGCTAGAATGAAGATGGAAAGAGGCTAGAAGGAGGCTAGAATAACGCTAGAAGGGTTTCTGGGCACGGGTATAGGCGCGGGGTTCACTTAGCTTGTCCTGAACGTCAGAGTAAAGTGGAGTAGGATGTGATCAGTAAGATATTGTCCTGCCGTGTCTCCTATCTCTGACTCGACTCATCCACAATATAGCCCTTTAAAAGTACAATAAAAACAACTTCAACCGGACCCTAATTTTTCCTCAACTACAACTATATATTAAAAACCAAAAAAGTATACTTCTCTCAAGAAATTACTAATATTATTTTTATTATAACATCGGTAAAATATTTAGTAGGTCGCTACCTGCAGCGACGCCAGTAATAGATAATGAATTTAGCGACGCTAGAATATTTTATCGATGAACTTAAGAATTGCAGAAATATTGATTAAATAAATAATAAAAAATTTAAAATTAATTTATTAAACTTGAACTATTAAAAATGTTTATATTATTATTAGTATATAAATTCAATAATATTTAATAATATAAATATATTTTTTGGACAATAATAATAATAATAATTCAACTCAGAAATCTTTTAATATTTATGATAAATTAGAACAATAGATAAAGATGGATTATATAGTGAAGAGGCCAAAACAAAAAAAGAATATACTATATTTTTTCAAATAATAATTGTTATTTAATAATAAGAAGAAGAAATCTTATATTTGTTATTATTTTACCTAAAAAAAGATTTTGTATTTAAATATTAAAAATAGAATTCAAGTAGATTATCTGACGAGAATCAGTCATCTGATCTATTACTACAATAGATATTATATCATGATATGATATTGGTTATTTATTATAGTTTCGCTCTTATAATAATAATAATCTATTATAACTTATAAGTGTTTTCACCTTATGTAAGGACGTATACAACCATTATATAAATGGAGAGCAATAGGGTAAATATTGTCTAAAGAACTAAGTGCCTAGGTTATAGGAAACGTCTTATATACTTATGGTTATATATCTACGAACTATATACCACACCCCCTTTTCCACCACTATATTTATATTTTAGAGGAGACTAAGACTCGGTTATTTTACAAGAAATATCACTTATATTAGTATGATATTCATTAGTATTTATAATCTGTTTCTAATAATAAGACGATAATTATTATTTTACTTATCGATTTAAATATATAATAATAAAGTTGTATTTTTGAATTTGTGGTTAGACTTAATTATTTTCAACTTATAAATATAAGATATTTCAAGTCGTTTTTAATACCGAAATATAATCTATCTTTTTTTCGTTATTGTTAAATTATGACGGGTACGGAAGTGAGGGCATAAACTTCATTAGATTAGAAAGGATAGAAACTACGGAATGAAGGTATATATAGGTAGCCGAGAGGAGCTCGGCTACCACTAGCCTCCCGCTCACATGCCTTAGAACAGGACCCTTAACTTTATTTCAACAGTTATATTTATATTAATAATGTTTAAGACTATTAGAAGTATTTCCGGGTAAGGTTTTATTAAGTTTTATTGATAATTTGATTTGGGATAATTATTTAAATTTAATATATTATATTGAAACGGAGGTCTTGCTAGAAAATCTAGTTTTGGCAGTATCTCCTTCAAGTCAATTTATCTATAGGTGACGCCCTCATCTTCTCCTCCGGCCTTGCAAGAATAGCTGCCTATCCTGATCGTACGATCATACTACTGTAGCATAGTACGGAGGTACCGGCGAGGAGTAATACGTGATTAGGGTATTCGGCGACCCCGTAAGACCTCGTCGCTGTAGCAATAGCGTCCTTTGCGCTATAAACTCCCTAAATTTAGCAAGTCACTCGCTGTAGGCTCAGGGGGTTACTTAGCGGCTCAGCCCTCACAGGGCCCTACAGGCACTTACAAAGCGTTGGATCGCTAAATGCCTTAATTGTGCATTATCTAGGTACCTTTTTGCCGGAATCTCTGTAGTACGATGCTGATTTGAGGGCTTTTTCGCGCGGCGGAACCTCAGCTTGAACCCTCGCCAACCTTCGGGCAACTCGACCTGTTATTCTCCTTCTTTACGCGCCCGTTTCTATGAAAGTAAATTTGAGGTTGTTTATGAGGCTGACTAACCCCGGCTCAATAAGGGCGCCGGATACCAGGCTCCTTTGCAATTTTTGAATATATTAGCGTTATTAGTGGATCAACTCCTACTTCAGTTTGTTCACCTCTTATGTTCTCTCTCTCATGAGAGTATTGTCAAATATGTTGTATTACTGGCATATCATAACATGCCAGATCAGGTACTGGTCTCAGAGACTCATGCTTTCTCGGTGTTCAACTCGGACTTTTTCGATGCTGCGGGTGATATATAGCTAGGCTACGATACAGTATTCAACCCCTCCCTCTGGTGCAGCTTTGCCCTACACACATGTGCCGTTACATTGAGCCATGAAATTAGGTGGCGAGATTCTGATATCGTCTTCTTGGCTCTCAAATCATGATTGGATCTGTATTGTATTGTATATACCAATCTCTTCGGGTTGTCTAAGTCTAAGAGAACATAGGAAATACCAGCTGGCATAGCTTTCAAAATCTAAATAAATCTAAATCCAAGACAGAGCAGAAAAGAACCTAGGTGGAGGACATTGAAAGTGTTGAATATTCCCCCCCACCCCCACCCCCATCCCCACCAATATTTGCCTCTAGCCTGCAGGTTGAGCAGAGAATTGCACTGGGAAGCAAGTTGCCCTCCCCCACCAACTGCATGCCTTTATGTTCACATATGACATGCAAGGGAGTAGAATATCCAGCACACTGGGCTTCTCTATGCACTGGCTTCGGTAACCTCAGCCTCAACCTTCTCAAACCCCTTGCCCTGGTTGATTTCCCTGAAAGATATGGTGGGAACCCAACCGGTACTGTGTCTTGCATCACTGACCTCGCCATACAGCTCGTCGACTTGCTCCAAGGTGAGTCCCTTGGTCTCGTAGATCATGAAGTAAACAAATGCAATGCAGATGAAGCAGCAACCGCCCCAGATGAAGAAAATCTTGGATTGCAGATTGGCATTGCCTGTTCCGTAATTGACGAGGTATGGGGTGGAGTATGCGATGGCCCAATTCAGAAGCCAATTGGTGGCCGTGGTTATTGACAGCGACTTGGCACGAACCTTGAGAGGAAAAATCTCGCCTGTGACAACCCTATAAAATTGTTAGCTACGTCTCGATCTCTATGCCAAGTGTTTGGTTAAAATAAAATCTGTTTACCAAGCAATTGGACCCCAAGAAGCGGCGAAGAAGAAAATGTAAATGCAGATAAATGCAATGGCAGCCTTCTGCGCAGAAAGGTTGTGCACAACGATATTTCCTGCTGCATCTTGGCCTGTGGTGGTAGTTCCCAAAATGGCGACAATGAACTGCGAGACACACATTCCAACTGCACCCCAGAAAAGGACTGGCCGACGACCCCACTTCTCGATGACATACAGCCCAGGGAACGTGGAAGCAGTATTCACACAGTTGGTGATCAAACTGATGGTGAAGGAGTTGTGAAATCCAGAGTTCTTGAAAAATTGAGTACCATAATAGAAGATAAAATTGATACCAGTGAGTTGTTGGAGTCCCTGAAGACAACATCCCGTAATGAGTCGCTTGAGAAGATTTCCTTTGAAACAATCAATGTAGGAGGCATTTCCGAGGTTCAATTCATACTCATGGTTGGCCTGGATTTCTGCAAGTTCCTCAATAACTGCTGGATCATTCTCTGGCAAGCGTCTGATCCAGGCAAGAGCCTTGGTTGCGCCAGGCAGATTGTCCTTTTTGATCAAATAGCGAGGGGTCTCTGGAAGAACCAACATTCCAGCAACAAGGATAATAGCCCAACCAAACTGGACGGTGATTGGAATGCGATATGAACCAGAATCTTGACGTTCATGAGTCGAGTTATTAATAATAGAGGCGAGAAGAAGACCAATTGTGATGGCTAATTGATATGTTCCGACAATTACACCTCGAATCCATTTGGGAGCAGTTTCAGATTGGTAGAGCGGAACTGGTTTATTTTGTCAATCATCATATTCAAAACCAGTTGAAATTTGATCGCTCACTCATTGCTGAAATCAAACCCACCCCCAACCCAGCAAAGAATCGACCAGCAACAAAGAGAGAAATATCAGTTGCAGCGGTTTGCAAGATGACGCCCAAGTTGAACACGAAACATGTTGACACAATCAAACCCCACCGGCGGCCAATGGCGTCTGCAATGGGTGCTGCACCAAGTGCACCGAAAAATGTTCCAGCCGATAGAATAGAGACAATCGTCGCAGATTGAGAGGCGTTGATGTTGAGATGCCCGGTAGTGTCTATGAATCCTGTGGAAAATGTGTCTTGCCAGTAAGGCATCGCAATAATACCACTGATTGTGCCAGTGTCATACCTATTTAATCATTTCAAATTAGCACATGAAAATGTGAAAGCTCAAGAGTTTGGGATATTTTGACGCACCCAAACAAAACTCCTCCGAACGCAACGAAGAAACCGATGACAATGGCTGGCCATGACTTTCCAGCAGTCTGCTCTGGGTTCCTTATCATGAAACCCATTTTCGATGATGACAATCGAAGAAACAGTGACGGTAAAGAAGCAGCTTGGATTGGATATGGCTATAAGAGACTTCTGCAAGATGACCTGAAGATATTCCTTTGGTTCTGAGGTGAAAGTTCCAGCATCTTTATAAGAATATCGAGCTCCACACTCTCAGACCACTTCCATGAAAAGCATAGATGTGAAAAGCCCCTACGAAGCAGAATATGTCGAAAGGATCTTGTCAAGGCGTCTCGGGACACTCATCTTTCAAAATCTGACTATAGCCAATCTTGCTGATTTATAATTTTATTCGGGAAATCTACAGGGGTATTTCTCGTTGTCTATATTACGCTACAATATAATGGCTATAGTTATAAAACAATCAAGAGACTTTATAATCTTCATATATAAAATAAATAAAATATCTAAAACATTTATATTATAATTTTCAATTTATTTTTCTTTATCTTCTATTTTGTAAAAATTTATACAAATTGTAAACTAATAATTACAAGTTTCCTGGTGTTGTAAAAATTTACTAAATCCCTAGTATATGTATTTATATTATACAATAAAATTGTGTAGTAGTGAATCAGGTGACTACTACTCGTCAGGTGATCTGCTTAGATTCTATATCTAATATTTAAATACAAGATCCTTCTTCTTGTAGAAAAATAACAAATATAATTCTTCTTTTCTTCACTATTAAATAACAACTACTATTTGAAAAGATGTGGTATATTTTTCTTTTGTTTTGGCCTCTTCAATTGAAGAAATGTAATATATTGATAGGTAATTTTTATATTTAATTTCCATTTTTGATATCTGGAAAAAGTTGTTTTTATTTATATTGTTGTTTATTTTTAAATATTTGAGAATGATGCTTTTTGCTCGTATATATATATTAATATATGAATTTGATTATATAAAAAAAAAAAATGAATTTATATAATAATTCAATCTTATTTATGTTTTGGTTAATAATGACGTCATATATTATACTAAAATATAAAAGAAACGAGGTATCTTGATAACTTTACTAAAGACGGTCGGCCTTTGAAAGGTGATTATGTCGACCTTATCAAACCAACCCGGATGGCGTGATCTGTCTTGCAACCGTCCAATTGGAATACAACGGTGCCCCTTATCAGTACTAGAATGACCTACGGGCACTCGCCTTCAATTGAGGACGCTGATAATTTGTGGGTCCTGGGCGAACTTGCATAGGTCCCCGTTTCTCCATTCGAGTGCCTCCGAGTTCTCCACACCCCCAAAACAGCAATGCAGCCCCGCGTACCAGTCTGATTGTGCCGCATGTAAGCACTAAATTAGCGCTTGCGCAGACTCAGCAGCCTCCTGCCGAAGCCATTACTACCTTTTGCCAGGGATAAATGAGTGTCGAAGAGCTTCTATGCATGTTCTAGCTCCATTCCAGCTTGGTACCCATCTGTCACTTGGCAAGGATCAAAGCCCCACGCAGAGCTTCCATGCGTGTTCTAACTCCATTCTAGCTCGGTCCTTATCTATCATTCGATTTATAGGTACTGAGCCGTACCTTTGCCAAGGATCCAAGGCCCTCGAAGAGCTTCTATGCATGTTCTAGCTCTATTCTAGCGCGTTCCCCAATCTGTCACTTGACTTATACCGAGCTGGCTGCTGTACCTTTGCCAAGGATCAAAGGCCCTCGAAAAGCTTCTACGCATGTTCTAGCTTGCTCTCTACCTGCCACTCTTTTCAGATTGAGCCTGTCATTCGCAGGATTCTGCTGAGTCTGCACAGACGCTATTTAGTGCTCACATGTGGTGTGGATAAAGCGCTTCTGCAGACCTTTGCCATGATCTCCAAACGGCAAGTGGTGACGAAACTGGGGAATTATGGCGTTACGTCATGCCAGGTTCTCAATCCTTGTTCCTTGAATTGCTGTCAAGTCATCACTTCCACCATTTTATTACAGCTAGTGATTTGCATTTCTTCCTATGCAGGATGCGGAGAACAGGCCATTCAAGGATCACCAGAGGAAGATCGGGGAAATGGCGCACGGGTTAGATTGAGACGTCGCTTGCTTTTTAAAGCATATTGGCTCGAGAGAGACTGATCTAGTACTGATCGCGCGAGATAGAAGAAGTTAGCACTCAATTGAACTCCATACATCTCCCGCTCCTTGCTTGATGCAAGTTGAAGTGATAGTATTGTATATAGCTAGTCATTTATAACAGTAGCCAGGCCACTGTGACGTTTATATCCGAGGGGTCAGTATTCTCGCAGCCACGCCGCTGTTAGCTTTTTCGATGTGGGTATTGCCATCAAAGCAGTGCATACAATAAGTCAGTCAGCCAGTCATCAGCTAGGCAAATTCGATCGACTGATTGGCTGACAAGAGGTTTCTGAACTGACAAATTGAGCTGACTAGGCCGATCAGTAGTTTAACAACTCAAAAGTAACTAAATATAGTATATTTGGTCACGTGGAAAATGATTTTGTGTTTTTTCTATGTAAAACTAAGACCCAAGATATTTCTTTTGATCAAATAATGTACAATAAGATTCTTAACCCAATCTTAGTTTAAATTCTAATATTTGAAATTAAAAACAATTTTTATATAAAGTCTTCCAAAGTCATGTGAAAGAGGGTTCTTTGGTACAAAATGACTCCAAATCCAGGGTTTTAAATAAGAAATTCATTGATCAGCAGCTCATATAAATACTGATAACTGACTGACAGATATAAATAGAACTTTAAACTGACTGGCTAGTCTAATTATAGCTAGCTGGCTTATTGGCTTAATAACGACTGACTTAATGGACGCTCTGCATCAAAGTCCCGCATGCTATTATAGGAAGCTTTGACAGTTAGAGCCACGGCGCCGTCCTTGAAGGGTCCCGTAGTCAGGCCGTCGATTCTGAAGCTGGAGGGCGAGGAGGATGTGTTAAGCCCGGAAACAGGATGCCTCGTGCAGACTTAGTACCCTTCGAAAACGCTGCATTCGGATAGGTCCAGTTAAAGCTTTCTTGCCTTTGAATGAAATTGACCGCCAACAAGAGGACTGAGTGGGTGTTGGAAATAGCATCGGACTCGGAGGACGTGCAAATAAACAAGTCACGAATGCTTTAGGATACTAGTATTGGGACAACACTGATCGCCCGAGCCAGGATGGTGTCGCCACCCTCGATAATTCCAATGTAATCTGGGGGCAAGTTGATCATGATTGCTTGCTTGCTTGTAAGCCGTGGTAACAGATGTCTGAATGAGACTGTTTGATGGCAGGGATCGAGCTGGACGATGGATTAGATGAGGGAGGAATGGAACATGGAAAATGGAGAGTGGAGGTAGAAGGGGACGATGGAAAGACTGTGCTTCACAGCCTGTGAAGCATAGAACCTGGAGATAACCAACATTGAATAAGTAGACGCTATTTGCATGCAAGCAACAGGAAAGAGCTGTATGAAGTACATTGCCATCATTGCAGTAAGGTTATTGAAGGTAGTGCTCATTTGGCACTCATTAGTCAGCACGGAACGCACGGAAGAAAACCTCGCCCTTCCTCCACCAGCTCCACCCCTCCAAAATATAGCGCCAATCGACACAATGGAATACTAGATCCTGGCTTTCAGTAAATCAGCTATGGCCAAATTACTTCGAGTATTCATCTTCGCTGTGCTCCCTCAAGGGGGGATTTCCAGTCGTTGAAGCTCGCTCAGCTCGCGCATTCAAGAAGAGGAGAACCTAACCCCCTTCCGGTCATGCACCGGAGGTTTCCACGTCTTGAATTAACACTGTTCTGCACTGTTGACCAATGGGTCGATTCTAGGTATCGCACGACAATTTTGGAGTGCCCTGATGATCATCACGCCATGTCCATATGGTCTCAAGCCGTCTCGCATTCAAACATATCCTTCGATCTCTCACGCCACACCATCTCTTATATCACTTGTTTCCTCTCGTGTATTCACCAGCCCACTTCACCAGCGACGCCAGTCTGCGCTCCCTTCCAGTGCTCCTCGACTTGTCGGCATCGCAAGGGTGACGGGAAACTTCGAGACGCGCTTCAGGATTTTGTCGACCTGCTATCTGTCCCCAAACTCCCCGGGCACGCCGGCAGTATTGTATTTGTTTTTCGACACTGGGTTTGGGGTCCGGAAGCTTCGGAGTACGTATTGTAAATGGGTGGAGTCTGGAGATGTGATAATTTGAAATAGGGAGAACCGCAAAGGCCGGCGCATCGAACGCTGACTAATTAGGCTCCTAGTGAAAGTCTCGCTCGAGCACGTTCCACACCGGCAAAACATTATTGCACCGTATCAGCTGATCTTCACGATCCCCCTTTGCTTCTCTTTTGAATACTTTCTCTGACATAGGTGGCTTATGGTCGTGGCCTAGGACTCGGAGATCCTGTGCATCGCTAAATCTCTCCTGAACAGCAATAGTTAGGTACTCCGAGGCCGCCGAGATTTCAGCGAATTTAGCGTTGGCCTACTCATATCACGCCCTGTGTCGTTTGGGGTTTGGATAGCGAGCTACTTTTACAGATACATGCTTGTTTTCATAGAACAAAGTTGACCCAACCGGTATTTCAGATGACCGATCTAGTTGTTGAACGGCTCCAGAGTTCGGAATACAGAGTTAAAGTCACAGGGAACGTCTCTAAGACAGAACTTCAACAAGCTACATAGAGAGCTCAAGATCAAATACATACCGCCTCAAGCATAGAGCCATCCAAAGTTGCGAACACTGCCGTGAGAACAAGCCTTTTTAGTGGCATCTCATCCGAATCTACAGCTACCGCTAGGTAGCACTACCAGCTAGTTCTGACTAGTATTTCCTCATGATGCCAGAAGCAGCTTCCCCTAGCCTTTTTGATGAATGAACCGCTTTGCTAACAGATGAAGCAAAGCACTAAAATTATCGGTGCAGATCCGGAATCTTGTATTTTCCGTCTTCTGGATCTCAGATCTTTTGCAGCTCCGATCTCGTTCCCGACGTAATTGAGATTTATCTCCTGCTCCGTACCTCCTCACCTGAACGTCCTCCGCAGCTACGCATTCAAAAAAGCATCCAATGATGATCTCAGTCTCGGGCGAAAAAAACATGAAAGCCAGAGGAACGTATGTGAGAATGTGTTCCTGGCCTGGCTAGCTTGCTCCACCCGCCGTACTAGTACGGCATTTACTTGATCTCAGAGTGCCATGGTGATACTTGAGCCTCCTAAGACGCGTAATGGGGTTTCCCCATGATCTTCAGACGGCGCACCAAAAGCTTGTTTTTCTCGGCGTCTGGGGTTAGCGCCGACTGAATGGTGCCATCGAATCCACAGATTTCTCCATCGTTGTGGATTCGGGCGCGGCCAGTGAACAAAAAACCCCAGGGCTGGATGTCAAAAGCCCTTCTAGGATTGGATACCGCAGGCTTGAAACTCGCGCCTAGCGTAAGGTTATATGGCTTCAGACGACGGAACGAAACATCCGAATCATAACGCAGAATCATGAGCGTGCGGAACAGCAAGGCGATTTCTGATTACGTACCACCTTTTCAATGTACCAATAATCCTTATATTCTTCGTACATGACTGCAATCTCCAAGTGTCGACGGCCGAGCAGCGAGGAGTCTCGGCTCGTGAGGTTGGTACATATACTGCTCAGGACTTGCCACTATGACTACCCCCCCCCTCCCAAGCTGACTAGTAACTCAAAATTTCCTTTACTCCTTCCTTTTGAGTACATTCTTTCAAACTTGTACTTCCTCCCAGTGTCGGCGATAAGAAGTTTGAGATGGTTTCTCTAGACGCAGCATCCAAGCCTACTGAAGATTCCAAGTACATCTTGAAATCGCAACATGCAGCTCGAAACGACCTATCGATCGAAAACGTCGCTACACTGCCAGGGTTATTCAGGTGGCAGGCTCACCGTCAACGTGAGGCCACTTTGTTATCATTTCGAAGCCACCCAAGCGGAAACTTGACGAAAGTCTCCTACAAGGAAGCATACCAAACATGCTCACAGATTGCTAGTTCACTTCATGAGCTACACCGCGAATCTAGTATCGAGAGTCCGGTGGTCGGTATATGGCTGGAAAAATCCATCGACTTGCACCTTGCGATCCTAGCAACCACGATTTCCGGTGCCGCTTGGTTACCGTTCGACGCAGACGCCCCTCCGACCCGTGTTAATGCGTGTCTAGGGGACAGCAAGGCGTGCGTTTTGCTATGCGATTCCACCCATTATGAATCCGCTAGATTAGCGAATGAAGGTCTTTATGGATGTCATGTAGTGACGCTCGAGGAGTTATCCCGCCATTTTGGCAATGGAAAAACAGAGCTTCCTAGACCGCGGCCAAACAATACGGCATATATGATTTACACTTCGGGTTCGACCGGAACGCCTAAGGGGATAGAAATTCCCCATAGCGCGGCTCTTGGGTTTTGTTTGAGCGAGCGGTCTGTGCTGGAAACAGGCCCGGATGATATTGTCTGGCAAGGCTTCAGTGCAGCCTTTGACATGTTTATCGAAGAAGTGTGAGTTGATACCAGACCTAAATACTAGATTCCGCTGACGCCTTACTTTGAATAGATGGGTGAGCATCGCAGGCGGTGCACACCTGGCTGTTGGCAGCCGTTCTGAATGTCAGGATGTACCGAGTCTAGGAGGAGCAAACGGTGTCTGGGCCCAACGGGGCGTTACTCTGATCAATGCTGTGCCAACACTCATCAATATCATGACTTTACTTGATAGTGAGTGTCGTCTACCGCCAGCCGTGCGGCTCCTAAATTTGGGTGGGAAAGCTTGTCCATCAGCTCTTGTTAAGCGGTTGTGGTCTCCTGACTTGAGCATAATCAACACTTACGGTCCCTCCGAAACAACAGTCACGGCAACATTCCAAGAGCTTTTCCCTGATGAGCCAGTGACAATCGGCAAGGCTTTGCCATTGTACCACGCCTTGATTCTTCCCATCCTGGATGATGTCCCAAAAGCATGGTCTCCAAGTCCGATTCTACTTTAAGAAGGTGCCGAGGGAGAACTTGCCATTGGCGGCAAGTGTCTTGGCAAAGGCTATGTGTAACGGCCTGAATTTACAAGGGAAAAGTTCATCGATCATGCACTTCCATCAAGCAGCGGCGAACGGTTGTATAGAACTGGTGATCGCGTTCGATTGGATAAGAACTTCAATATTGTCTTCCTCGGACGCATCGATACACAAGTCAAGCACCGGGGTTTTCGTATCGAGCTAGGCGAAATTGAACAAGATATTACAGCGCATCCACATGTCCAGACAGCAGCTGTCATACTGTCGAAGACCACAGATCGGCTGGAAGCATATGTTGTTGCCAAGGACGGCAAAATTATTCCAACCAAAGAACTTCGAGAGAAGCTGCGCCACCTTCCAGCATACATGCAGCCTGGGAGTTTCTACTTCATCGCTGCCAATTATATGCCTCGGTTACCCAGCGGCAAGATCAACGCAAAAGCGCTTCAAGATCTTTCAATAGAATTTGCCGCACGTGAAAAGGAAGCAAAAAACGATTTACAAATCGGCGCCGAGGAGGCTATACCAGATGATGGCTCTGACTTGAGCATTTTACTTCGAACAATGACTGCGATATTCTCGCAAGCAGGGAACATCACCCCGACGAGCGACTTCTTCGACGACTTGGGCGGTCACAGCCTCGCGGCGGCTATGCTGGTTTCCAAGCTTCGCAAAGAAAGTTTAGAAGGATCAGCCTTGAGATGTATAGGTCAGCAAGCTATATATCTTCATCGAAACGCCAGCAGTATTGCGGCGAGCATATCCTCGAGGAGTAACGACGGGTCCTCCAGCGAGAAGAGCAAATTTCTCAATTCCCAAATGGGAGATCATTGGTCTGTATCCACGCGGAAGTACGTGCTTTGCAGTCTAGCAATGATTCCCGCTCTGCTCTTCCTTTTCTTCCTCGAAGCCATCACTATACTTGGGCCCTATCTAGTATTCTACAAGGTGCTACAGGATCTCGATATCGGTGAGGCCATTTTGGCAGCGTACTTTACCTTCGTCCTCATCCCACCAGTGAGGGCTCTCGTCGGGATTGGGGGGAAGTGGATCGTGCTGGGCAAGGCAAAAGCTGGTGAATATCCTCTCTATGGAGTGTATTACTTCCGTTGGTGGTTCGCCGAGCATCTTATTGCTCTTGTGGATATGGTATCAATCGCCGATACCCCTCTCATGCCGGCAATGCTGCGATTCATGGGCTCCAGTGTCGGCAGGTATTGTCACATTGGTATTATGTACGTCGGAGCGGCATTCGATCTTGTCTCCATCGGCGATGATGTGACCATGGGGAAAGATACAGTTCTCAACACAAGCTGGGTCGAACGTGGACGCCTAGTGCTTGCACCCGTATATCTCGGATCAGGAACACACGTGGGCAGCAACTCTGTCCTTGAAGGTGGCTCGAGTATCGAGGACGAAGGCTAATTGTGCCCTACCAGTATGCTACCCCAAGGAGCACGCATACCGGAGGGTGAGCGCTGGAACGGCTCGCCCGCGAATTTCGAATCGGACTCGCCAGACATTGGGGGCATGCGTGCATCACGGCCGAGTGAAGCTCATGCATTTGCAATGCTGATAGTCATGTCACTGAGCGCTATCTTTGTTCTGCTAGTCATTCTGCTCGCCCCACAAATTCCGAGTATGCTGCTTTTCGACTACGTCAATATTCCTGGTGTCGGCTGGTATGTCCAAACTGCTATCGTTGCTGTGCCTGCCGCCATCATATACATGATTCTCGTCTTTGTCGAGCTTATTGCGCTGCGGTGGTTGGTCCTCGGACGAGTGAAAGAATGCTCGTTCTCAACAACTTCGGTCTACTTCTACCGGAGGTGGTTCGTAGGCCGTCTAATGGACATGAGTCTAGTCATTCTCCGACCGGTCTACGCAAGCCTCTATGTTGTGCCATTCCTGCGTTCTCTCGGTGTCAAGATCGGACGCATGGCAGAAATATCAACAGCTCGTGGTATCAATTTCGAACTCACGGAGATTGGCGATGAATCTTTCGTGGCGGACTTGGTCCTTGTTGGCGATGAGGAAGTTCGGCGCAACATGGTGACTCTGAAGAAGACCAAGCTGAACAAGCGCGCATTTCTGGGAAATTGGTGTCTAGTCCCTCAAGGAAGTGAGTTGGCCTCCAACACTCTTGTTGGTGTTCTGTCTTCTCCCCCTAAGATCCCCCTCAAGGAAGGGCAAAGTTGTTTTGGCAGCCCACCGGTCCTAATGCCTTCACGACAACGCGGCGTAGAGAACCATGCGGATAGTGACCTCTACACTCCTGGCGCTGGAAAGATTGCTTTGCGCATCTTCATCGAAGGCATGCGTATTGTTGTGCCCCGCATCATAATTACATTTGGACTTGGTTTTGGCCTGCAAGTCTTCGAATCTGGATGCGGAGGCATCGGCTTCGCGCCAATGTTCTTCTTACTCCCATTCTTCTACATGTTCTGTAAATATCCTGTCATTTCCTGCGATTGAGAACGGCACTAACAGTATTCTCTCGCAGTTTTCGCTGTGCCAGCTCTCGCTATCACAAGTGGATTCTCATTGGCCGTTACAAAGCTGCTGAATGGCCCCTCTGGAGTGTCAATGTATGGAAATCAGAATTTGTCACAGCAGTATATGAAGCCCTCGCAGGGTCTCTTTGCACCGACATGTTAACGGGTACGCCATTCCTCGGTTGGGCATTCCGCATGTTTGGCGTTCAAGTAGAGGCCCGAACCACGATGCTCTCAAACGACATGACAGAATATGATATCGTAAGCCTCGGTGATGAGGCAGTCATCAATCGGCACGCCGGTCCACAAACCCATCTCTTCGAGGATCGCGTCACGAAAGTCGGTCGCGCGGATATCGAGGATCGTGCAACGATGAAGGCGTATTCGATTTGTCTCCCAAATAGCCGTGTTGCTGCAGGAGGCAGGTTGGCTCACTTTCGCTTGTTATGAAGGGTGAGACGGTTCCTTCGAGGGAAGTGTGGGAAGGTTCTCCGATTGCTCCTCGGAGGAAACATGTTTAGAACGCCGCCGTTATTTGATGATTTATTTACCCCTGCTTCTCAGAAGCACTGCGGAAAATTTGGCAGATAGACTCTTGCTTTTGCATATCATCTGATTATAGAATGTGTTTTGGCGACGGAATAAATAAAAGTCAGTCTCTTTCCGACGGAGATAGAGGGCGAAGACTGACCAATGACTCCTATGTTGTGAGATTCCAGTCGCCCAGACTTTTAAACTCGAAGACTATATGAGGCGTCATATGAATAACAAACGATCAACTTTACCAAAGCCCCTCAAACCCATAAACAGTCGACTCACCTAATCCCCAGCCCTCCACCCAACCCCCCATAAAACCAACAAGCCATTGCTGCCTAGACTCAGACTTCCATTCCCTTTCTAAACCTGTTAATTCCTAATCTTGCATCACTCACTTAACACCAAAATGTCGTCCTCACCCCCAACACTACCCCTCTACCTCCTAACAACAACCGGCTTCCCGCGGAACCACCACTCCCTCCTACTCCTCCTGCCATCTGCCCTTGACCAATATTCCGCCCAAATCTACCAAGTATCCGGAAACATCCAGTCAGGAATGTACTACGCACACAAAACACTCTCTTCACCACCTGAGCAGGAAGCAGATTTCATTAGCCAGGAGCTTTTGGGATATGTAGAGAAGGCGAGATGTGAGGAGGTCAAGGGGGTTGTTGAGGGGGTAGAAGCTCCGAGGAAGCAGTTTGAGGGTGCGAGGAGGCTGTTTCCTGGGGAGATATTGAGACGGTGTCAGGAGTGGGTTGGGGAGGTTGTGGGGGAGCTGAGGAAGGAAGGGTATTCTGATAGACCAGTGAAATGGGAAAATTAATGCAGGTAAAGGATGGATTTGATGGACATTCCTCATATTTCATTACATAAAGACCGTCCGACTCATTTCGTCCACGTGGTATATATACATTTTCCCCTCATCCACTCATTAATTCTCGCGTGCCTTGTGGTCGTAACTTGGCGGTGAATCACCGCTCACATCCGCCAGCGCAGTCTTGTTCTCCAAATCATCATGTTTACCATCCAAAGCATTCATTTGATCCTCCTTGCTGTCCAACTTATGGAACAAGACCCAGAAGATAGTACCGACACCGAAAGAACCAGCGCAGAGACCAACGAACAACCATTGGACTTCAGGGTCACCGACGAGAGGAGTAAAGGCTTCACCGAGAGCGTAGCCGAAGGCGTTGGTGAGGAGGTACATGGCTTGGACGAAGGACTTCATGGTGGGTGGTGCTTTCATGTATGCGTATTCGAGACCAGTGACGGAAGCGAAGATCTCGGAGATACCGATGAGCATGTATGCTGGTGTTTGGATGGCGACGTGGATGTTGTTTCCAATATTCGTTCCATCGACGACAGACAGATCGCATAGCGGTTGTCCGTAACATGGTCCAGCCTTGTAGATGAAGTGTTGCAGGACAGCGGCGTACAGCATGGACATCGACGCAACGATGAATCCGAAGGCGATACGCGAAATGGGGCGGAATTTGATGTGATACTTTTGCAACAGGGGATAGATGAAGCGGTCCATGATGGGTGCGAAGAACAAGATTGCAATTGGGTCGAAGTTCTGCATCAGGTCGTTGGGGATACCGTGAAGACGCATTTGTCCAGCTTGCGAGACGAAGTTACCGGAGAATTGCGAGTATACGAGCCAGTAGATTGGATAGAAGAGGAACACTTTACAGGCGATCAGCGCACGCTTCAGCTCTTCGATGAAAAGATCATCCCATGGAAGTGGAGCATCGCGACCAAGACCAGCTTGGTACGAGGGCTTTGGTGCATTCATATTGCGGTGCTTGATCATCATGCCAATTGCCTTGAAGGCGTCGGTGATGATGGAACCCTTTGGTGGTCTGACGATGTAGAGCTTCTTGCCAAGGATGATGGTGACAAGCCCAACAATCATCATGCAGAAACACATCAGGTACGCAGACCAGAATCCAATGTCCTTTTCCATATATGGTGTAGCAATCAGGGAAAGCGAGCCGAGGTTGATACAGCAGTAGAACACCAGGTAGATTCTCTGGATTGTCACAGCTGGATCAATAATGACGCGCTCACCGGTTTTTGCGATTGTCTTGACTGCCATCTTCTTTCTCGTGTATTGATCTGCGATCAGAGGCGAAACGTTCGATTTGATACCACCGGTTCCAATTCCGATAATCAGAATAGCCGCAATAAATCCCCCCATTCCCGCGCCGTTGTTGAGAGATACTGGCAGAGCAGTGACCCACAAGATGAGAAGACCAACGATGTAGATGCAGGCGGACCAGACAATTGTCCAGTATTTTCCGATATATTGATCTGAAACGATGGCACCTCCGATTGGAGTAACTGCAAATTGTTAGCAAGAGTTGCCTCAAGAGCAAGAGAGGAAAAGTGCTGACCATAGCACCACAGGGAGAAGAACGTTGTTAAAGCGGTGGCAGTTTGGTGGCCCTGTCCCAACGCGCCCCGCCCCAAGCTTCCGTCGAGTGGCTTCTGAACATAGTTCTGGAAAAGACCTTGGCAACCGTAGAATGTAAATCGCTCAGAAAGCTCCACAATTGCTACGAGCCATGCGGCGGCGGGAAGAGCTTCGCCCACTGAAAATTTGTTAGAATGCGGGGCTTAGAGTTTTGAGGCGTCTTGAGCTACACACCTCTTCTGAGACTGATCTTCTCATGCTCGTTTGGCTCATCGCCATCAGCAGTGTCAGAGTAGGCATGCTCCGAATCGTTCTGGGTGTCGTGTGCTACTTTTTCATCGCCGATGGGCTGTCCGAAACCGAGATCGAGGTTGACTTTGTCGGGGTTGACTGAAGACTTCCTCCGATTCACGAGCTCCTGCTCCACGACGAGCTCGTGCACCTCCGCTGCTTGCATCTCATGTTCAGGCATCTTGGATTTCTCTGTGCGAATCGAACGGCTGAGGTGAGAGAGGGGAGATGTCAGAACAGACGCTTGGGGGAACGTGCTGTTTATCAATTTATGGCTCTGAGATCGGCGCGACCGAGGCTGCGGGAATGAGGCGAAAGCTTGCTGGAAACGTTACTTTGGCAGCTCCCTGATAATTATCCTCAACATGAGTGGCCGGTCCCAATTGACCAGAGGGTCCTGGCAGGGTTCAACGGGGCCATCTTTGAGCTATGGTAGGGACAACCCCGAAATCTAGTTCGGAGTAGTTCTGCGCGGCGGGGATTGGCCACCTGCTCTCTTCCGCACCGTGGCAGTTACTCGGCCTGGCATAGCTTCGTTGGCCGCATCGGCGCTTCTGCGAATTGCGGTTTAACCTGCTGATTTCTCCATAAATTAGACACGAGATAGGGAGTAATCCGGGGGTTCCAGAAGACTGTGTTGATGCCTGGAGATTTTTCGAGAGAGGACTAGTGACGGCAGTGGCTAAGATCGCCCTTTAGCGTGCAGATTTTGACATAAGCCCTAGGACATGACCACGCGAAGAACGAATGAGAGCCAGGGCCGTCATTGCTTAATGAATCTGCCAAGGAGCTGCCAAGAAGATGAACCCAGATGAAGACTTGGAGGCGAGCGCCGAATAAACAAGCACCTTCTCGTAAAGGCTTAACCAGGCGTTGGATTTCGTAGTTCATATCGAACAACTTCCGTCAGATCCGGTGTGAGATTCAGCAGCTGTGCTCTGAACCTGGCCTGAGGAGGGAGGCTCTCAGGTCGGAGCAAGGCTGCATGAAGCCATGCTCGACACCGGAGACATCCGGACGCCATGGCTGCGGCAGTTAAGCAGCCGCACGGTACTTATTTGGGCCAATGCCCACGACAATTTTTGAACTTACGAAAAAAGTGAGGAACGAAAGTAGTAGGGTAAACTTCGTATCAGCAGCAAATCCACTTCCAAATCCGTAGTGCTACCGACGTCTCGTGCGAAAAAATTGCCCCATTCGAATGTTAGCCCGATTATGTGTCAGAGTCGTTTGCCAAGGAAGTCTAATGATGGCCTGCACGAGTTGCATCCCCGAACCGGTTCAACCGACGGAGCACACTGGCCGAAGCGGCCAAGCGCTGAGAGTCCACTTCGACCGTTCAGCCGAATCAAGACAGTGCAGCACAGCGCACGTCGCGGACAGATTCCGAGGCTCAGAAAGCGTGGATTCCATGAGCCCTTCAAACTGGCAGAAGCACCAAGGCCGACTTCAAGCGTTAGCTACCCCGCGAGCCCCGCGATGTAATTGCATAAGTTCATCTGCAGCCCGTCCTTCCTTTACTCATTTAGGTAAAAATGCCAGGAGCCACCCCAGCTTCTCCATGCTCAAGAAGCCGCTCCTGTGAGTTAAAAATTTGAAGAATGAAAACTCAATTCAAAGGAATCCTTCTGGGAAGCATTTTCTGGGTAACCCAATAAGAGGCCATGGACAGCGTCCAATAGCCTCTAGCATTAGTATCTAGAACGATGTCGTGTTAAGGACTTGCGTAATAGTGGATGAACGGCGTATTGCGGCACAATCTTACATGCATATGTTCTGCAAGAAAACCGCAGAACGACCAAGGAGCGAGAAGATACGCTCCCTCGCCGTATTACTGTGCCTCACCCCCAAGGATCTTCTCGAGAACATCACGCACCGCCTGTCCCATTTCGACAGTCCCTACCGTGCCGCCCAAGTCTCTGCCGCTTCATTAGTACAGTGCGGCCGAGTGGTACCTAGCACTTACCGAGTTCGGATCTCGAGTCCGCCTATATCCTTTGCATCCAGCACCTTCTCGACTGCGCGATCAATTGCTTGAGCTTCCTTTACAAGACCAAATGAATATCGCAACATCATTGCCGCAGACAAGATTGTCGCAATTGGGTTGGCAATGCCTAGAAACGTCAGGAAGATATCTTGAGGTGAAGACTTCACGGACCCTTTCCAGCGATGTCTGGCGCACTTCCATGAATCGGCTCATAGATTCCCACAGTCGTCGAGTCCTTCGAAATACACGATACCGAAGCTGAAGGCAGGAGCCCAAGGGACCCAGGAATCACACTACTCACATCCGACAAAATATCCCCAAAGGTATTATCCGTCAACACAACCCCATTAAAGCTCCTCGGATCCTTCATCATCAACATAGCAGCACTATCCGCCAATTGATGACTCAACCGAATCTGCGGATACTCCCTCTCAAACACCTCACTAACAACCCGTCTCCACAACCTACTACTCGCCAAAACATTCGCCTTATCACAACTAATAACCCGCGCCGGCGGGGTCTCCTGCAGCGCCAAACTAGCAGCAACATGCGATACCCTTTCTATTTCTGCCCTCGAATACTGCCATGGATCAGAAGCGAAGTCTTCTTCTTCGATCTTGTTCCCGAAATATGCGCCGCCGCAGTTTTCGCGTACGGTTATAAAGTCTGCCCCGTCTACGACTTCGGGCTTGAGGGGCGATTGGTGGATGAGTGATTTAGAGGCGAAACGACAGGGACGGAGGTTTGCGAAGGCATTGAGTTCTTTACGGAGGGTCAAGACGCCTTGTTCGGGGCGGACTTTGCCTGCTCCCCTGTTTGCTGTCTGTCAGTGATTGATCCAATTGCAATGCCTGGAAGTGAAGAGTGATTTGGCGTACCATTTCGGCCCTCCAACACTGCCAAACAGCACCGCATCGCTCTTCTTCGCAAGCTGAAGCACTTCATCTGTCAATGCTACGCCATGTTTGTCGATACTGCAGCCGCCCATCAAAGCTGTCTCATAGTTGAACTTTATGCATGAGTGGACTGAGACGAGATCGAGGACTTTGACAGCTTCAGGTATGATTTCGGGACCGACGCCATCGCCTGGAAGAACGAGAATATTGTATGAAGCCATAGTGAGTTAATTATAGTTTTGTGAAAAAGAAAAACAATTGGAATTGAACGATCCAAAATTATTGCCGCCGGCCTGCGATGTCGGACGAGCTTGGTGGGTGGCCACTTTAGTGCAATGGTGGGGCTAGTGGGGTAAATGCGGGGTCGTGGTCTTGGGAATAAGCCTCAACCCGCCAGCCGCTCGTGAAATTCGTACGCCGACGATTCCTTGCGCAAACAAAAAGGGGGTTTGTTGGAATCGATGGATGTAAAGCAACGCAAAGGACCATCATTGGTCAGAGACTCCGTCAAGGACAGGCTCTTTCCGTCCACCCCAACGCCCAGCGGGACGCTTCTCAATGTCATCCTCCCGCCATCTCTTCGCGATCGTAACGTTCAATTTCTCCAAGGACCGTATTTTCGACCGTCGTCGCACACGCCGGAAATGGGAAATGAAGAGCTGCATAAACTGAAAATGCAGTGAGGCATCCGCGGAGGCAATGAATAACATAAATATGCGATAAATCACCAATGTCGAGACCGGAATTCACAGCATCGACCATTTCTATCCCAATTAGCACTTTCCCATCTCTCGAATATTTCCATAACTAACCTGGGATATTAATAGTCCAGCGTAATCATCATCGCAGCAGTGGCTCTCCCTTCAAATTGTCAGTAGCAATGACTGAAATTCACGAGGACACATTCCATCCCAGGACAGAGCAGTGATCATTTCAATAACAACGTAGAATTTGGAGATTTTGAAACCGAAGGATACATGAATTACTATAGGGAACGAGACATGCAACCCGGCACTTAGTACACCATTGATGATTGTTGGAATTGCAGCGATAGCATAGCTGTGTACAAAGACAGGACACAGCTTCTCCCCTTGAGCAAATATGATCAGTACTGAGCCATGTCGTAGAGCGAAAGTCATCTTACCGTTTTCATAACTCCTCGTTCCAACCTTGGGTATCCAGGGAACCACTGATCAGAAGACCCAGCATGGCCCATGGCCTTCATGTTCTCTGCTCAAGCGGTCTAATATCGCAGTCTCTGTTCCCAAGAATTTCGCTCTCAGAATAGGGAAAGCGGTGTTTGTCAGTCACCCATTCTTCAAACGCGGTGTTCACTTGCTTCTGCGAATGCCAATCTATGTTCTGGAGTGGTGTTTATCATGGTTCTGGATACGATCGAAATGATGCTAGAAATCTCCACCACAAGAAGCAAATGTCAGGCACGGGGTTCATATATCACCTGTACGGCAGAGAGATTCATTACCCTTGATACTACGCACTCGCCCCAGTGTTATGAGCTCTTGGCCTGATGTCGAGATAAGATTTCCAAGAGCGGGCCACGGGACAAGGTGGAATTTCCAAGATATCTCTTGAATCTTGGCTATGAGATGCCCAGACGCGATAACGATGGTTGGATTGAGGATGGGTCGCTGATTGTGGCGTGAGCTTGGCGTTGGGATTTACCCCACATTGGCCGCGGCCGCCGACAGTAGGATGTTCGGCCACTCAGAACACCATATATTGCGCGACATCCCGTCGGCCTCTTTGTTTTCTGGAGAAATTTGGTTCGTAGATTTTAGAAACAAGTAAGTGTTCAAGGTAGGTGTCTTGACTTCTTCTTTGCTTCGTTCGTCTGTAAACCCTGTTTCTTCATCACGACGTTGATCACGACACCAATTTCGAATCCCTTGAAGAAAAGAACATTTCTCACTCGTTGGAAAAGGACAAGAATCTTAAGTTACTCGCTCGATATAATGATGCACAGACTGATGTCTCTAGCATTTGATGTACGCTTGGGCTATTGACGACTACCTCGCGCGACCTTTACCTTTTCCAGAAGGCGGTCCTGAGTCTTGAGACGAAGACTTGAGACGAAGAAACGAGCTGTGTGCCAATTTCCTGAAAGGGGAGGGTATTGTGGAACGACGGAGTCGCGCAAACTCATCCACCAATATAACGAGGACTTGAAGATGGCGCAAGGAAGTTGGAACAAGCCGAAGTAACGGAAGTGGACTGGGAGCCGTTCCAAGACGCCAAGGGGCTGCAAAGCCATCCTATCCTCTAACGACAGAAGAGAATTCGAGAAGCCCTCGAAGAGTCCGGCAAGCATATCATGCCACTTGAGCAAGTTCGCTGTCGACCATGCAAAAGAGAGAGGGATGGATCTCGCCACAAGTACCCTCGCGTGATAAAAACGCGAAGTACATTTCATCTCATGCTCAACTTTTGTTGGCGCAGCAGCTGAGCACGATACAGCAGACTACTCGCTCTAACCAAAATTTGGAACCTGCTTGAGCGTGCGGGTGGGGTCTCTGGCATTTGTTCCAGAGACCGATGCCGTGAACGAAAACTTCCACATCTTCAATTGGATCGATCGGTTAGAGCAAGCAGGATACTCGCCAGAGAAATTCAAACACACACGCTTAGCAATCTAGCTGGTAAGTTATATTCCTCCGTTTGTTGACGAGGTTTGACGCGTCAAAGATAAGGAAACACAGACGCGATGAGGACACGCCAGCAGCAGCAAAAGTGAGCTAGACAACCGTCAGAAAATAAGCCATCTTATAGTTACGTGAAGATGGTATAAATGGCACGTTAAAATAGCAAAGTTTGGCTATGGGAGACATTCTGAAGTAGACACTAGCGTGCCTCTTAGCTCAGCCACCAACCCACGTGATTGGAATTCTTATCTCTCGTGACCATAGTTTTTGTGATTTCACTCTGCATCTTTCATCACCTTTGATATGAACCAGCGTGCATTGTATTCCCTTCAAAATCTCCCATGTCAATCAAGCCATAGTTCCATATCTTCATGGCCTCAAACCCGCCGGTCGAGGCTCAGCAAAATGCTTCTACAGCAGCCAAGCTCCCAGCCAATGGCTGGACGAGGAGGGATCGACCATGTGATGCATGTAGAAGGCGGAAGAGCCGATGTATAATGCCTCAAGATTCAGAGACTTGCATCATGTGTCAGTCCCGTTCAGAAAGCTGCACTTTTGTGCAAAGTCCTCAGCGGAGAAAAAGGCGGAGATTGGACGAAGAGGAGAAGAACGGAGATGGGACGAAGCCACGGTATGATAAGTCACATATTCCACCTATAGACTCCTCTTACCATTTTGTTCAGATCCCCAGATGTTGAACCAAGTAGATTTATCCTCCGCGTCATTCCAAATGCCCCAACTAATTGCTCTCAGGTATCCACGCCAAGCCACCTATCAACGATTACAACGCGATGCAAGGCCCCTCACTTCTGAAGCAAACGTTGGGACTTCAAAATCGACAGCATGGCCAATATCTTGGCCAAACTACCGAGTATGATACGCGTTTGATCAATCTCTCTCCTTTCAATGGTCGAGGAGAGTATGTCAGCATGCCTGGAACTCTTCGCCGTGTCAGTCCACAGACTCATTTCATCATGAAATCAGAGAGTCAAGCAGAGGTAGATGACGAACTTGCAAATCTTGATCTTGTGGAAAGTATCGTTCGGCCTCATGGGCGGGCTCTAGTTGATCTTTATTTCCGGATTGTTCATCCCAGTTTTCCTATCATGCACAAGAAAGTTTTCCTCGAGAAGTATGATCGGACATACCGGGAGTTCACGCCACCTGTACTCGCCGCAGTATATATCCTAGCTCTCAATTGGTGGTCATACAGTCCTGATCTCGTCAATCTTCCCAAGCCGGACATCCAAAAACTGGAGAAACTTGCCCCGAGGATGATGATTGACGTCTTGAATCGGCCGAAACTTTCAACAGTACAAGCTGGACTGCTACTTCTACAGCGACCAGATGGGGACTCATGGGCCTTGACGGGCCAACTTGTTGCAGTAGCACAGAATCTGGGACTGCACCTGGACTCCTCAGGGTGGAAGATTCCTGAATGGGAGAGAAGTTTACGGAAAAGGCTTGCTTGGGCGCTTTACATGCAGGATAGGTGGGGTGCTTTGATTCATGGCCGACCGCCCTTAATCCAAGAGGACGATTGGTGTGTCAGGCCAGTAGAGCTGAGAGATTTTCCTGAGACTGCCGAGGATGACGACGACGAGGAAGGCAGTTCGGAGATCGAGAAAGGAAGATTGATCTTTATCAACATGATCTCTCTAACTGAGATCCTTACCGACATCTTGAAGACGTTCTTCACTTTGCGGTCAACATCGAGCTTGGAGAGTGAAGGAGCGAACGCGGTCTTGACTACATTGGAGAAGGCCAAACCAATTCAGCTAAGGTTGAAAGAATGGTACTCAAAACTGCCTCAGACTCTAGCCGTAGGAGAGACCAGAGCAAGAAAGCTCTCTTCAACTGGTGCGTTTCTCAAACGGCCCACCTGGCTCAAAGCTAATGAACATCCTAGGATCTCTCCATCTAGCATACTTCGCAGCAGAAGTAACCCTCCACCGAGCAATCATCAGATTCGACTCTAGCAATGCCGACGAGAATCTCCGCTCCATCACTCGAGCAGCCGCAAAGATGCGCTTCACAACAGCCATCGACCTAGTCAACAAACTCGAGCCAGCCCACCTACAAAGCTTCTGGTACTTCGCATCAAAAGTCAACCTAGCAATCATCGCCACATTCGGCAGTCTCCTCTGGGCCACCAGCCAAACACCAGAAGAAGCCGAGTTCTACCGTTCCCAGCTCGCTGAGTACAGATGGACACTGAGAGTTAGCAGCAAAGGCGCAGAATTCATGAAATTCACGGTCGGTATGCTTGATGCGAGTACTGTGTTCGTAAAGGAAGGCGGGAAGATCGCGACGCCGAAGACCTCGAAACCGGATACAGCTCAAGAAGTTAAGGACGAGCAGACGCAACAACCTCAGCAGTCTATCGACATGAATCAGCAAATGCATGATTTCCCAGTCACGGGAATGAATGAAGTGTCTCCTAGCGTCGGATACTCGACCGAATCAGCTGGTGTCTATGAACCTGATTTTGAGTCCTCGACGCTTGCACAGGATATACGACCCCCTTGGTCGGATTTTGCGGAGAATGTGAATTTCACTGCTGGGGATATCCAAGATTGGAATTTGGATCAACTGTATAACTTCGAAGATATGGGAGGAGTCGACCCGCTATTGGCGAATCGAAGGTTTATTCAGGAGTATGATGAGAGGGGAAACAATTTTGCGGGTTTCTGAAATCAAATTATGAGCATCGCCGTAAACTTGACGGCATGGGACAACTGGTGTGTACCTGAATACGCTATGAGCTGTCAAGGGTCTCGCAGTTGATTGGAGATTAAGGTCTGGTCAGGGAGATACCTGGCCAAAGTTGAGCGCCATCTGATTGGTTATGTATCAGACCATGTGTAACGATGAGGGTTCTGTCGACGCTAAAATTACAGTGCTCGGCTTAAAGACCATATACCCGGCATCTTACCATGAACGGGAACGACATCACAGAGGCATTTGCAAATCAGGATATAACCAAGCGCTCATTGTCACCAAAACAATTTCTCCAAAACCCCCCCCCCCTCTTCCCCTCAACTAT
>Ga0247778_1000143_pt1 | contig 123828 bp, 136 predicted proteins | sample UWRJL049202B5_FD_179939 | JGI IMG/M metagenome (GOLD analysis project Ga0247778, IMG submission 179939) | Plant litter microbial communities from Arlington Agricultural Research Station in Wisconsin, United States - UWRJ-L049-202B-5 | ecosystem: Environmental > Terrestrial > Plant litter >... | reverse complement strand
GCTCCTCAAAATCATACAGTTCCTCCAAGACCCCATATCCAGGATCTGAACCACTGGAAAGTTTCGAGTCGTTCCATCAAATACTTCCCCTTCTCGATACGTAAATATGCTAGACTAGGTAAAAAACAGGCTCGACTTAAGTGAGACTTGCTTAAGTGAAGAAATAATAGAATAAGATATTCTGAATGTCTCATTTCCAGTAGAACATTCAATCAAGAACTAAGACGGGAGTGTTGAAAGGTGAGATAATATTTCGAATGTCCCATTCGTGAGAGGAAATAATAAATATCAAAAAGTGAGCAAATTTTTAAGAGGGACTATTCTAAACAGCGATTAAACTTGCATAAATACATTGTCGTTTAATCAGGTACCAACAACAGAATATAAGGGTATTGAAAAGCTATCTCGATTGTGAGGGTTGGTATTGTGAGTATTTTAAGAAGCCTCTTGCAGGTTGCACCTGTAGTTTGATAATAAATGGCCATCTTGCGAAGCAAATATAAACTTGAAAGAAAGTAAGCATGAATACATTTATGGAATTAAACCAACAACTCAATAATCGAGGAAATGCAATTCTTTTCGCAAACATTGCACTCTTCACCCAACCCCCTCCCGAGCTCGTCACTTCCTCCCTCACGGTGACATCGCCGATCTCCCCTCCCAAACGGAAATTCCACACGGCCGCGCGAGACAAGCAAACAATAGTGCGGGAAAATCAGGTGACACGCAACAGTCTAGTTACATGCATGCAGCATCTCATTAATATAGCCAGTGCAGGATCGTGTACGACGTGTGCTGGAAATTGAGGCTGGGCTTTTTGTGTCGTGTGAGATGCATGTGTGGGGATTAGGTTTTAGAAAGGTCGGGAGGTGCAGGAGAATTGGATGATGGGTGCAGAATGGGGTGAGAAGTGAGCTTATTTGCCGGATAGCTTTTTCAAAGCCTTGGGAAAGTGTTAGTGTTTTGGTGTGTTGGTGTGTTGGTGTGTTGGATATGAAGGTGGATAGATTGAGTTAACTAAGTGAAGGTTTTTGTACGCGTGATCTTAACGACAGTCTTGTTTGAGAGAAAGGAATTTTAGAATTACAATACTCCATACAAAGGATAGACCCAGCCTTTCCCATCCATACTCCGCAGTAAAAATTCAAATCGAAGCGAATGATAGCTAGAATTAAAGAGTGTACCCATCCATACCAGTCTGCGAGACGTCCTTATATGCTAACGCCTGCGTAAATCCCCAAAAGAAATGAAATATCTCTTTGAGAGAGAGTATATTTGTCCGTTGAGGACTGTCCGGTATTTTCCCCATCTTCCACATCCCAGATTCACGGTATGAAAATCTAGAAAACAACACCCCTACTGACCCTCCTCGCATGCCATACCACCCTCCTCCCCAGCCCATACCGCGTACTCCCATATCGACTACGTGGACGACTTGGCTGGCGTGTTACGAATTCGTCGTCGGAGCCGTCTTCGGTTACGGCTGTTGAGGCGATGGCTTTTTCGCGCATGAGGGAGATGCTAGAGAGAAAGATTGTTAGCTTAAACTTGGACGGAGAAAAGAAGGGGGGTCACGTACTCGTCTTCGGAGTATCCAGGAAAGTTTACTGCGGGGCCAAATTGAAAGTTGAACGGTTGGGACTGCGGCTTTGTTAGTTTGGGGTTGCTTGAGGGAATAGAGCAAGGTAGAGACGAAATTTGGGCAGCGGCTTACTATTACAAGCGATGAACGTCGGGATCTAGGTTTTATCCCTAAGCAATGAAGGCATTTGGTGCCTATTCGGGACATAAAAGTGCATGCCATAGTATTGGGTTTAAAGATGGATGTCGTGTAAGGAAAGTGTGTTCTCTCAGAGATTGGTCGGAAATTTGATAACGTTCCCTGGTTTATGAAGCTCTGTGATTTAAACTTTCTGTTGATGATTTCGGACGCGTTAATATTGTGGTAACGCGTGTATTGGACTTTCGAGGATGAAGTGTTGTAGTAAGGACTGTGGGTTGACGCGAAGTAAAAAGAGACGCTTGCTAAATTTCGATGACGGAGAAGCAGAACAGACAGACAAAACCAGAAGAACAAAGACCACCAAATGTAGGGATTGTGATTTGCAAACTTCTCGAAGATATGATGACGAGGTTGCTTGACTTCCACCGCCAAAAGAAACCCGGGGAAGTTTCAGAGATATATATAAGAATGAATGAAGAAATCAAGGAGAAAGATCCGCAAAGGCTGCCAGGGGCAACGCGCTATCAGCGATTTGTGAAATTGCGAAGAGTCAGTAACACAATGGGATGAAGGTGTCACGAGTGGCGGACCCATGGAAGATCTCTGCCCATTCCCAAGAGTCGCGGAGCAACGGAATCCAGAGACAAAACGTGGCAGCGTGACACCTGGTCATCCCTTAGGCCTGAGAATTTAGTTGCCACGGCTGACAAAAGCTTCCACTGTCGCTCTAGACTGCAGGAATGCTGCCATTTGGGTCCCTTATCGGCATACTACGGCCTCCGAGCTGACCATTCGAAACACACCATGACTTCGTCGGGTTTGCGTACGAAAACTTGGACTCAAGGAGGCAGAAAGGGAGTGCCCTGACGGGTAGTAATACTCCAACTAATCTTAGAAATATTGGGTGAGCTGAAAAGGGCTGGCTACTCTGGACGGTTTTCGTGCAAGATTCGCGGAGGAGACGGAAGACGCGTGGAATTGAGGACCTTGGTGATTTGTGCGAAGGAAAACTTGGAACCTTATCACATTGCACTTGCAACCTTACCATCAATCCTTCGATTTCTTTGCAGCAGGGTGCGGTTCCCTGTGTACGGAACTGTGATCCAAAAGAGTTTGTTCCAGGGGGGCCAATTAAACCGTCGGTAAGGGAGACTGTTACTCCTGCTTAGACAACATGAGGAGGTTTGATGCACCACGACATGTCGACTACTCGGAACCGACGATCCCCGGGTCTTCGTCAAACTTCTGTGCTTGTGTAATAACAATAACGATTTCTATGCGTGTTCCATGGGCCAGGCTCGTGGCGCTTCCAGCCTCAGCCACGATCTCACCATCACTATACAACGTCGTTCCATGAGCAAACAATGCGATAAATGGGTTGAGATCTATTGGTCTACTTGTTGGTACTCAATGTCCGGTATTGCAAGCAGACTTGAAATGGCAAGTTGGCCGGTGTTTGATGGTAGATAGAGTCAAGTGACCGATGAGCTCGGTAGTGCAAACATTCTTTATTTAGGATAGTCCTTGACGTGGAAGTTCTTCAGCTTGACAAATTGGTCAAATCCAAACTTGCTCAACGTGACGCCCTTTCCGGAATTCTTCCAGCCTGTCCAAGCAAGATCCTAGAACTCAAGTCAGCAAAGGGAAAAGGGAACGCGGCACGGAACAGTATGGCACTTCAAAAACGCGGGGTGGCTTACTGGACTTGGGTAATCACATCTGTTGACGAAGACAGTGCCTGCTTCAACAGACTCGGCGAGATCTGCGCCTTTCGCGGTGTCTTTCGTCCAGATAGAGGCGGTCAGACCAAACTCGCTATCGTTCATAAGCTTAATAGCTTCTGCATCGTTCTTCACTTTCATAACTGGAATCACAGGGCCGAATGTCTCTTCGGTCATTACCGTCATATTGTGATCAACGTTCGTGAGAAGGGTTGGCTTCACATAATTTCCATCCGAAGGGGGTGATTCAAACGACGCATTTTCCGGCGTAGCATCTTTTGCCCCCTTCTCCAACGCATCCTTGATGTGGGTTTCAATGGTCTCCTTCGAACGCTTCGAAACAACGGGGCCAACGTGTGTTCCTTTGTCGAAAGGATCGCCAAGTTTATAGCCCTTCAATACGCCTTGCACAGCTTCGACAAACTCATCATGAATCTTCTCGTCCACGTAGATCCGCTCTAAGCTGCAACAGCTCTGTCCCGAATTGAATATTGCGCCATCCACAATTTCCTCTGCTGCCCATGCAACGTCGACATCGGATCGTATGTAAGCTGGGTCTTTGCCTCCAAGTTCCAAGCCCACATTGACCAATCTATCTGCGGCAGCTTTCTGGACAGCCAAACCTCCAGCTACGGAGCCGGTAAAGCACACTAATGCGACCTTTGGATCCCTCACAATGGATTCAATTATCAAGGGAGAACCGCAGTGGAAGTATTGAATGACGTTCTCAGGAAGGCCAGCTTCCAAGAAAATTGAGGATACATGTTCAACGATAGTGGGAGTTTGTGGTGAGGGCTTCAGGATAACGGAGTTACCAGCCAGAATTGCAGGAATCAGAGAGTTGACAAGAATCAAGTATGGATACTAGATGGGTTAGCTGATGAATGAAGGTCCAATGACCCTTTTGACTTACATTCCAAGCAAAAAGGATTAATACTGGTCCCACTGGCACCTTGCGAATGAATCTCTTAAATCCCTTTTCAGCTTCTCCGTCCGTGTCCTTCAGAACGTCTTCGCTGATCTTGAGAAGATATTCACCCCTCATCACAGCAGTAGTGACTTCCTTTGCAGTATAGGCAATAGGCCGTCCCATTTGCTCCGTAAGCTCCTTTGCAAGAACTTCTTGCTTGTCGCCTAAGATCTTCAAGGCTTTCTTCACAATTGCTTGTCTGTCCGCCAAAGAGGTCTTCCGGAAGCCTGTGAAAGCTTCAGTTGCCACCTCCGGGAGAAGCTTGAGGTCGGTCTCAGATATGCCATTTCGGGTGCATACTGGTTTGTTGGTAGTAGGAGAGATAGTGGTGATTGTTTCGACAGACATCTTTATGTTTAATTTTGAAGGTTGAGGAATTTCTGTAGAGTTTCAAAGTGGGATGTAAAATCAATAAATATTTGGAGGGGCTACAGTGACGTTGGCCCCGCCACGCCCACTAAAAACGCAATTGCAGGGGTTCTACCGGCCCTAAAATTCAATCGCGATTCATGTCCAGAATTTCTCAACCACCAGAACAACTAGGAAAGAACAGCCAACGACTCCACAAAATGGCCACTCGAAAGCACAACGATTTCCTCGATGCGGATCAGAGCGAGGATGGTGGAAGTCAGGGATATAATTCTGAAATTGAGGATTTGAAGAAGGGAGGCAGAAGTCCAAAGCGGAGGAAGGTCGACAGTGACATGAGCGATGGGGAAGAAGAGGAGGAAGAGGAGTTGAAAGAGCAAGATATTGAGGAAACGGAGGAGTCAACGGAATCAGCAGACACCAAGTCTGGCTCGAAATCAAAGAGCAAAAGCAAAGAGCTACCCGGAATCTCGAAGCCTCTCACCAAGAAGAATCTTGTCGCAACAGCGGCCGCCGTAAAACGATCAGGCGTCGTCTACCTATCTCGAATACCCCCCTTTATGAAGCCCACAAAATTACGATCTCTCCTTGAACCTTACGGCGCCATCAATCGCATTTTCTTGTCGCCAGAAGACCCTGCCTCACATGCTCGTCGCGTCCGCAATGGGGGAAACAAGAAGCGCTCATTCACAGATGGGTGGGTGGAATTTGTCAATAAGGTCGATGCAAAGCATGCTTGCGAGCTCCTGAATGCAAATACAATCGGAGGCAAGAAGGGCTCATATTACCATGACGACGTCTGGAATCTACTCTATCTGAAGGGCTTCAAGTGGAACAATTTGACGGAACAAATTGCTGCCGAGAATGCGGAGAGGGCAAGCAGAATGAGGGCAGAGATCAGCAAGACTACGAGGGAGAATAAGGAGTTTGTTCAGAATGTAGAGAGGGCCAAGATGTTGGAAGGAATGGAGGCTAAGAAGGCTGCGAAGAGGAGAAAGGATGACGAAGATACCCCAAGAACGGCGGAGAACAGTATAACGAAGGAAACCAAGAAAGGCGGAGAACGACCACGACATTTCAAACAGACGCAAGTCGCGGCGAAACAGAGACCGGAAGATCAGCCTGAGCAGGTTAAGAGGGTCTTAAGTAAAATCTTCTAGATTGCAGAATTCATCGAACAAGGATACTACTCCTAAGCAAATGCAAATTTTCGCCAGTCACAATTCATGGGCTCTGATACATTCGCCCAAAATTCGCAATTGCTTCAGCAGATTTGAATACGCCATCGCCCACCCCATAGAGAAGGGTCCCATACGGAGTTCTTTGGCAGCAGCTTCGATCAAACCCACGACCTCCAGGCCGTTTTTTTGCAACAATGCGGCCTGGGATCTTAGCCGCCCGTTGAACGTATGGCTTCGAATTCTATGCTCCGAAATGCTGATCGTGGTGGCAACCCAGAGTGCAATTGCTTCCAAACTTTTTTTCATTACAAGAAAGTACTTGAGAATATTATCGTAATGGCCATATTTGAGGGCATCTTGCCAATTCTTCAAATTACCATCAAACTGTTTCAAGGAACCTCCTTCTGCTGTCAGATTTTGGTGAATGGTTCTTAGTACTCGATCTTGTCCTAGAATTCCGCCTTGAGGAGCCATGTTCTGCCAGGCCAAGAGAGTCTCCCGACAAAACTTATTGGCGGTATCTGCGTTTGAGTCTCGAGGGTCGTAGTGACTGTCAGCTTCTTCGCCAGTCCAATTTTGTTTCGCTATGATCGAATCTCCGTGCAAGATTCCAACCCATCCAGGTGAAAGGGGTCCACGTCTTGGATCCAGTCCCTTAGGAGGCTTGAGCTGTTTACTTGTGTCATCCCGCTGATATCCCCTGGCACGCTTCTGAGGCTTCTCGGCGGAGCTCTGAATGTTTTCAAGTGAGGGCTGCTTTTGGTCAGTCATCTTTGGCGAGTTGCTTACTTAGGTTATACAAAACCTGCTATTTTATATTCGGATTATCTGTTCGTTGATTAGCTTCAGGAGAAGTTTGTGTATTATATGTTTCCAGTCTCTTGACTGGGTTCATTACTTGTAATTGTCATTCATCCAAGATTTATGACGGACTGGACTGTGACTGTGAGCCTTTTTGATGATCTGATTCTGATTTCCCATCAGACCCATCTATGATCTTCATAACCACCCCCAGCGTTTGATGTTATAGTGACTCTAGACATCATATACTGTACAATCTAGCCACTTCAATGCTCATCATCAAGTGATGAGAGCTCTAAACTCAGAGCCCACAGTATTTTCAAAGCTGAGTAATTCAAGACATTCTCTGCCTAAGATCTATAGGTTACCATCTCACAAGATCGGAGGAAACGTTATGTTGATATGCCGAAACCATGGCCACAAGCTGTTAGCTCTTGTGTTCAATAGCTTTTTAACTCCGATCGAAGTTCCACAGCAACGATACATGTTTCGTCATGTTTAAAGTTCTGCACCACTGATCATTTCGAGTTGTCTTAACGCGGATGGTGCCTTGCACAAAATAGTAATACCGGTCGGGACGAAAGAACTTCCTAAAAAGGAAATTGAGACTCAGGGGCCTTCCACGTTTCTTCTCTGCTGTACTCACGTCCTAAATTGCCCGGTGATATTCGTTGTGCCTGCGCAACATTGAGTGATCGCTGTTGTTCCTTCTCATAACGGTCACTTTTCCTTTCAGCCCACCTACAAGATCGTCATCTTCGGTCATTAAGGCGTGACTCACTCGCAGCTCCCCGTAATCGAAAGTTTTGGCTGAAATAAGCCCGAGTCAATATCGTTAAACTGGCTACCCAGCAGTCTGGGCATTTCTTCCAACTAGAACCTCACTGCATTACCATCGCCCACAATCACCGCAGCCCTTTTCGTGGCCAAATTCCCATCCGCTTTCTGATCACAGAGTCCAAGTGGACTATAGAGATTTACCGCATCACCCCTCACTCAGATTTTCTCAGGAGCTCCACAAGCATTAGCAGCTTGTCAACCAAAATCTTTCGATTCACCGCCGCCTCCTCTTTGTACCTTGAGCGTAGCGGATCACGTTTAGGGTCATTCGTCTCTAGTAAGTACCAGCGATCGAACACAGTGTAGAAATACGGCCATATGCTTTTGAAAGAATCCTGAATTGCAAACTCGCGCGTTGATAGGGCTCTTCGGTCTAGGATACTATGTCCAGGTACCTCTTCTGGCTCTGTGCGGCTGTATTTCTTGGCGTCTATCTGTGAGCTAGGACTTTGAGGCATTTTTTCGAGATCAGTGTGACAATTCCTGGTGCTGAGCGGCCCTTTAAGTAGTTACTTGATGATACATAGACGGATGGAAGACAGTAAGGAGCCATTCGAACAGTTGACTCATGATACTGTCATTTTGACTGAAAATTTGGTCGCAAAGGTTGTGTGTTTGATAACTTCTCTCACATCGTTTAGGACATTTTTGTTCTCATTACGAGCAAATAAATTCTATTCCACTTGATTGTCTCATTTCCTGTGGGACACTGACACTGACAGACTTATCGAAGAACTGCACAAGTGTATCCATGCGTGAATGTCCCATTTTAAGTAAGACACTGGTAGAAATTATATTTGTGTGTTTCTATGAGCCTCGCTCGTCATCCAAGTTTCTTCGTCCTGATGGTCATGCTCATCCTACAATCCCTAAAGACTTTCCTCCGATTCCGCAAAGTAGCGGTCTTTCATTTCTATCACATTGCATCTCATTTCCTCAAGAATGCTGAAATGACGCTGTAGAGTGTCCAGATCCTTTTGCAGGCTACGTTCAACCTCGCCATGAGCATACCAAGTTGGGAATGGCTCTCCCTGTTTCGCCCTTTTGATTATGAAAAACAATACACTTAAATTGGATTCTATGATTTGCAAAATCGACTCAGGCTGAGGTATGATCTCGTCTGTATTGATATCTTCGAGGAAACTCCTCAAGTCGGAGACATGGTCAGAGGTGCTTGGCATGATGGGCGGTGAGAATTTCCGGATCTGTATAAGTGCAATTCTATGCTTCGAGGACATCGAAGACAGTTCCTCGACAATTTATACTCGGATTCCTCCTTGTAATATCTTTCGAGTGATGGATTTATTGCTGGCGGCGACCACGAGAAAGTGAGTCGCTTGATCTGTTGTGCTCTAGCCCCTCAGCATAACTAGCTATCCTAAACTAGCAAACTTTTTACTGTCATTTCTCTGCATCCAAGATGGGGAGTAACTTTTGCAGCGGCATTGTGATGGTCAACATTATCAGTTTTCAATCTCATGTAGTCATCTACTCTTGAAATTTTCAAAGATCAACGTTGCATTTCAAAACTCTATGTATTCTTCAAAAATCTCTTCTTCAATACGTCATGCAGCTTTTCCAACTCCGCAACTAGTTTGGCGATTTCCTCCTTCCCTTTTTCCACTTGATGCGGGTACGGATCATGCCTGCCCTCAGCGACGTCTCCAAGGTATCTCATCATACGTTTGTTGGCTTGGAAGACGGGTACCCATTGGTCCTTGATCCATTCTCGGTGGTTGAACCAGCTGGCTCGAGTGACCGGGGCGCCGGGTGGGGCTAGATGTTGGCTTGAATGGCAGTTTGGTCGCGGCATTGTTTGGAGGGTCGATATTTGATGGTAGGAAGAAGAAACTGGTGTGGAGGAAAGCTTGTTCCAAGGACCAAGACATTGCTTTTATAGCAAGAAATGGGTATTATTCACGAGCCAGAGCTACTTGTCGCTGATTGACGACATTGGTCACGATGACTTGAAAAGGACCCAACTCCTGAATGACGAGGTGGGCCTGAGAACCTTCAGACGAACGACTCAATTTCAGTCAAGTTTTGAAACAATCCAAAGTATCAAAACAGTCGAACGCTTTGTTTGTAATTTTCAAATTCCATTGCCATATCTTCAACACAACACGTCAATCAGAGTACAAGCATCTAATTTCATCAAAATGTTCCCAGCAACCCCCACCCCTCATTCATCGCGTAACAGCACGCAATGCACTGATCAATTCATTTACTCGGGAGTTCAAGTCCCCTCTCAAATAACTAGGAAATGAACGGTAGGCAAGAGGACCATGAACTCTTACAAAATCTTCGACGCTGTCCATCGCCCGCTCCACTCTGTGCCAGGTCTGGTCAAAGGAAACCGGTTGGCCTCTTCGACGGATCAGTTGAGGATTGTACGTCCATCTAGTTCCGAATGGCATTGTAAAATCGGGAAGTTTGGGCTAACGCTAGAATAGTAAGGTATGGCTTCGAAAGGGCTATTCAGTGTGATCGTGAGACGAGACTTGGAGAAGTTGAGAATGGTTTTCGAGGATCGAGGAATTTTCGGAATTTATACCTCGAGGATCTTCAATGTTTGCGATGATTGTATGACTGCTGATCTCATTCTTAGTTAGGATGACTCTAGCGTTCTCACAGTCAAACTTTCTCCGAAGTGACTCGACCTCGCTGGGGACAGATGAATGAGCTCAGTGTGAGTAGATGGCTGTGAATAATGGCAGCTCTGAGGACTGGAACTAGTGAATATGTAAAAAAAAGTTAATAGAATCTCTATCAAGTTTTTGTTTGTAGATTGCTTGAGCTGGCCAGTTGACGGAAATCGAGATCAGTGGAAAGGGGCTTAAGCGAGGTAGTTTTCACCTACTCGGGAATCAGCACCTGTCATAGATCCCATTCAGCCGCTTGGATAAGCATATTCACTGGAGGAAATGAATGTATTGTTTCGTTATTTCTCGTGGTATAATACAGGGTTTCAAAACAAAGTAGTGCTATAAATACTTGGAAGGCCCATTTCTGTGAGACATTTGGGCTTTAAAAAGCGGGGTAATTCGGAATGACAAGTAAATGAAAGTCTATTTGCTGTGAGAAATTTGCAATTAAGGAGACGGGAATTCTAGTATTATTGAGTCTCAAATGCCTCTTTTCTCGTGAGACATTTTCAAATCAAGAAAATCTTCGGCGTGGTGTACCTTGCAATGCCATCTTTTGAAAGTTTCACCTCTTGTGAGACAATTAAGTTCATATTCAGGAGGAAAACTCAAATCACAGATACAATCAATGTCTCATATCCTGTGAGATATTGAAACTTGCAATACATAGCTGGATATAATAACAGAAATACCTAAACGTCAATTTACATATCAAATCTATTCACTACGCAGCGAACTCAAAGCATCCGAACTAATCTTAAAAGCCAACTCCTCCCTCCTCTTCTCCCACCGTACACTCAACTCCGCAAGCACGCTCCCTATCACCACACGCTCATCAGCCCAATCCAAAAGTCTGCCAATCTCTTCCACAATCACGTTTATAGCCTTCGCTTTTGCTATGAACCAGCGCCGGGCCTCGAGATCTCTTGGACGAAGGAAAAGGACATTTTGGACGCTTGTACGGTTTTCCATCGCTTGCAAGAGCGCTTCTAACCACTCGGTCAAAGCTCGCAGATTGGCGCGAATTCCTCTTGCGTCCAGGAAGAGGGAGGAGATATTTGCTAGGATTGTGTTGATGCGAGATTCGTTATTTGATAGGAAGGTCTTGAGTGGGAAAGCAGGTTCGATGACCACAGCACGCCTCTTTCATTTAGGCTTATCCGCGGAGTCCGGTGAAGGAGACCGCAAATGTGGCGTACTGGGTGGCGAAGGTGATAGGGAAGGTGTGGGCGTCTTGGAGCTTGAGGGCCACCACATGTTCTCAATTGGCGGAGAATAGATACTAAAGATGTGGAATTTAAAAAAATAAAAATAAAAAGACATGGTGACGTTCATTTAATTTAAGAGCAGCCTGGGAAGCAAACAATGCGTGGTATTCAAGCAGTAAACATACACATCACGCTGTACAAAATCCTCAAACACACGGGCATGTAGTAATATTTTGTTTTTGGACGTGAGTCTGGGTCAGCGCCAGCGCTCCCGTAGTAAATCTAGGGTATCATCAAATTGATTGTTATGAGGACTGTAATGGAGAGTCAGGGGAGAACGTCTAGAACATCTCCTTCCCTTATCCCGCATGCCAAGCCCTCCCACCTCAGTCAAACGTGTTATGGAAATTTCGTATTGCTTCCCAGGCTCTCACCATATCTGGCACAAAGGTGAAACTCATTTTCTCGTCGTGTGCGTACTTATTTCGAAGGAGAAAGACCGGGTTGTAACCCTCAAGCACCAACTTTCGGAAAAGATGCATTGGCTCTTCTTCCGAAGCAACAAGAGATTCTTGGTCCTCATACGAAATGAAAAGGTTGTAAAATAGCCAAGGCTTGTTGATGCCCTGCGATTCCAGAGCCATTGATATGATCGTAGCACATGAGTCGGTCTCGTAGATCCGCGGCCGTAAGATCTCGGCCTCTGTCCTATGTGTCCTATTAGAGGATCGCTGGGACCTTAGAAGTCGTGCTGGAAGAGAAGGCGGCGATATTGGTTTCTCGAATGTTTCCCCTCGGCTTTGAGGCAGCGAGGATTTAACTCTGGAAATTGAAGGAAGCTCCTCTGAATTAATGTAGGACAGACGTGATGTATCATCGTGCTCATCCACCTCAGATTTTGTTGGAGGTCGTGATGCAAGCTTTCTGAGCATGAACATGGCCTTCAGACCCTCTTTCTCTAGTTGTTTGAACAGTCTCAATGGCTTTTCAGCTAATCCCATAGGATGCTCCTTATCCCCATATACAATGTATAACGCATAATCCGAAGGAGGTGCGTTGATATTGTATTTATGGAGAGCCGCGGGAAGGACCTTGGAAGTTGGGTCGTCCATACTGACCCGGAAGGATTTAAATATTTCCGCTGAGGCTCCATTTGTTCCTTTCATCCCTGCGTTTGGTATAGAGAATTTGGGTATATTTGTTCGGAAACGATTGTCAACCAAATTTCCATTCAAGACTCTCATGGGTTGCGGGGCAGACAATTGGGGTAAATCTTTTCCATAAAGTTGTTCGGATTCGAATTCATTTGGTAGGCTATATTTTCTCCGGACATCACTATTCTCGGATATCTGGGTAATGATACTTGGGTTAGGTTGCTTCGGCAGGACACGGATATCTGATAAAGGCCGGCGAATAACTCGTTTGAAATGTAGTATATCCAAGAACTCGACCTCTCTCAATTTTCTGTTCTCGAGTTCATTTGAATCTTCATTGGCATCGTCTGATGATGATCGGGGGGCATCCAACTCGGAGGATGCCAAGCTCTCAATTTGGAAATTCCAAACTTCCATATCACATTCGGAGCTAAAAGATTTCTTTAGTTGCGTGATTTTATTGTAGGGGTCCACACTACAAACCATTTTCTCAGCGACGAATTCTCGGCCTTCTGAACAAATCCTTTACAATGTCTGCCAGGGCATGGGTCGTCATCACTCCTCGCATGTGAGGTCTGAGGAATGAGCATTGACATTTGAACGTGAGATCCAGGAGCAACAATCTTTGACCATGTGTGAGGAGTTATTGCTTGTCTATTCCGGACATTCGAAAGGCGATACAGCTCTCGCTCAACCCAGGCCGCCCCGGGTCGGTCTGTGAAAGAGTCTTGAAGGAAAGCCTGAAATACCTAGAAATGAGGTAAGCACGAGACGATTGCATCGAACTTTGGGATTCTTACTTTGTAGCTGACAAAGCAGTTGTAATCCAGGATTCTAGGAGGTCTTCCGATTGCATCGTAAGAAGAGATATTGTATTTCGCTAAGAGTGTAGGCATCAAAGCACGAGAGGGCTTAACCAAAGTAGCTAAATATACACTACGAATGGGTCAGCAGATAACCCTCGTATGGTTTTGGGGTCTACAAACAATAAATGTCTCAAAAACTGAGCGAGAGCTAAAAGTACAAGATAATATCTGTCAGAGTTAGTATTGGTACTAGGCCCGCCTCAGGATACTCACACTTCAGTCAAGGATTCTCGAGACAACGCCTTGCGGAGAAACCGAGTCTGGGTGGGATTTATTAGCTCACTACCGGTGGGCTCTTGCGATTTGAAAGAGGTGAGAGTGCTCGAGCCTTCCTGGTGCCCAACGTCATCTTGAATGTTAAGCGGGGGTATTCTAGTCGAGAGGTGTTGCTTGATCGCTTCGGAGACAGACTTCAGATTGACATCCTGTCCCTCTAGTTGCGATAAAATTGCCATTAGTTGCGGGTCTGGAGTAAGTTTCGATTTGACGCCTTGTATGCCTTCTTGGTACAGCTGGAGTTCTGATCTCATTGTCATGACCTGGATGCTTTGGATTTTGAGCTCCTCTTGTAGTTCTTGCTGCAAAGGCTGCAACTGCCCCCTTAATAGTCCAATAAGTCGTGCGTCGAATATGTCGGCAAAAGCTGCCCGCATCTCGCCACGAAGGCTATTATGGACCGTCCATACCATGTCTCTATTTTGAAATGAGTCTCAGCTATGACGGATAGGGGATAAATTACCACCCACAGGGTGAGCCGTTGTAACAGAGTTTCCAGAATTCTCATGTGGCCATCGATCGTGATCTTCAACTTGTCCACTGCCTTCGACTCGATAAATCGCCATTGCAGTTTCCTCGAAATGTGACGGTAGTGTCCCACTTTCGCGTTAGGTCCAAGACTGTTGTCGAACTTCGCCGCAGTGGCCAGGAAACTTTCAATAGGTCCCCGAATGCTTTCTACATGTTGCTTGATTTCATCCTTGTACGAAGGATATGTACCGAGAGCTGTGAAAGTTTGCAGAGGCTCGAGGGTATGTCTCAGACTTTGGAGGAAAGAGACAGCCTCGCGGTAGTCGCCAGCGGCACCGTCTGCGCTGTCGAGGGCTTTTGCGACCTTGACTATAAGAGTGATGGCCTGCGCGATGTCGCCAGCTGACCAGCCGAACGACATTAGGAGGGTATCCTTCGAGCTGTGAATAATTATGAAGGGATCCAAGTTTAAACATTTTGCCCGCGAGGCTGCAGTTAAGTATTATAAAAACTTGTGGGGTTCTGGTGTGGCTGGACTGTGCCACCACATGGAGGCTGAGCTCGTCACTCACAGCGGCTGCATGATAATCGGCAGCCCATCATCAGCGTGTGATTGGCTAGCCCTGCTTTATGCTACTGATTCTATCCGGTGAGCTGAAATGGAGATGACCAAAGCAAAATAAGTTCCAGCAAAACCTCTTGGCAATTCACTGTCAGACGTCGAGGGGAAGCCATGTCGCTGTAACTACAGCGTACGAATCGCTAAACACGAGTGGTCAAGGACCCAAAATTAGCGAGTCGCTTGCTATAATTTTAGGGGCATCGCCACTATAATGTCCTATTTCAAGTGAGAAATTCAGCGCTATAACTCCTCCCTCATCAAATATATCATAACATCCTACTGGAAACATCCTGCGACTCTCCTCAGGCTTCTTTTATCATATTACTTGGGTGAATTACTTCTGACGAGAGGATCACGATACAAGGAAGTAGTACTTGCTTCCAGAGCTTCATAAATCTCTTGCTGAATAACGAACATTGTATGGAATGGTACGGCAGCAATCTTCTCGGTATTTTTGGGGGTCTGAGCAAGAAGAAGCAGCACTTGCTATTGTAACATATTATTTGAAAATGTATGAAAATACAAAACACGCACTCAGGACATGGATAAAAATCAACGCATTACTAAATCTCTAACCCTATCTATCTCAGGGACTAGCGGACAATCCACTGGGAATGCCACTTGCCCAACGCCTCTGCCTCAATCGCCTCAATCATCATCTCTGTCACTATCGCTCCTATCATCCCTATCATCATCCTCGGCATCGCTCCTACTATCTCGATCGTCATTTGAATCTTCCTCATCCCTCTCATCTCGACCGTCAGAGTCATCTTCGTCGTCGTCCCTACCACCGGGAGAACTCGGATCTGTGGATGGAGATATGATTGATATGCTCGAGGGGGAGGACGGGGGCGTGGACGAGTGCGTTGAAGCATCAGATATGCTCCGAGTCGAGGATGTAGGGCTGCTCGATTCGCTCCTGGTCGAAGTTCGCGAGTCATCATCATCATCATCATCACTTTCAGATGGGCTCCGAGTTGAGGGTGAACGGCTAACTGATCCGCTCAAGCTGATCGCCGGATTTCCGTTTATGACGAATGGCAGGTCGCAAGGATGAAATGTATATATAGATTCGTGACTTGTGACAAGTATTGGGATTGAAGAAACCGTTGGATTGGGGACTTCTCCGAGACCAGTAATATAGAAACTTGAAAGTAACTCAAAAACAAAACATGACTGCACTGCTTCAGAAAATTCCATGGAAGAAACAGGACACATATTTGCGTTCCATTGAGATACCATAGCAACATGTCCATTGCTACCTCACACAAAATGCCAGCTCAAGACCTCCGTCAGAGTCCGTCCCGAAACACAATGCTGTACCCAAACGCCTTTTTAGTGCCCAACGCCACGAAAAAGATATGACAAACAACCAGCTCAATGGTTGTCCTGAACTTTAAGCTCATCAAATTCATCCAGCAGCTCCTCCATATCAATTTTCGGCGTCTCGTCCTCCTCCCCATCATCCGTCTCCACCACACTCATTTCATCCGCAGCCTTCTTCGCCTGTTGCGCCCTATACAACGCCATCGTCGCCCTCAACTCCTCATCTTCCTCCACATCCCGCAAGAACATCTCATAATCCTTATCCATCTTCTCCTGATCCGCCTTCTTCGGCAGCAGGTCACCCTCGTCCTTGTTCATGCGCTTGAGGCGCCAGTTCCGGTTCTTGGACTTCTTCTTGCGGGCGTAGAATTTCTTGACGAGCATCACGTCGGGAATCTGTGACGCGTAGGTATTGGATTCTTCTAGGGCGTCGAATTGTGGGCTGTTGAAGTTCGTGCCGGTCAACATGTAGCCCATTACTGAATCTCCCGGATGAAGGACATTTCCAAGATGTGTTCTGGTATAGTAGGTCTTGTCGTTTGAGCCGAGATCTCGGGCGCGGGCTACTGTTGCTTCTGCTAATAGCCACTTGCCCTTTTGGACGCCAATTGGCTCAATATCCATAACAATGAATTCGGTAAGTTCTCCAACATCTGCAAGAGAAGTAAAAGGGGCGCGCCAGTAAATCGGTGTGCTGACATCAGCGGTTTGGAGTGTGCTTGGGTCGAGGATATTGACGGAAGTTCCGACTCGGTAGCATAATCCCAGGGGAGCAATGTTCCCAATCTGCTTTGCCAATTTTATGGGTATCGCGACCAAATCATCCTTGCAGATCGGTACTAATTCCACGGAGTATGAGAATTTGTAAGATTTCGTAGATGTGTGGATATCCATGGAGATTAGTTCTTGGGACTTCTTCGCTCGGACTGGGGCAACTGAATTCAAGAAGTCGACAAATTTCTCGGCCTGATTTCGTGCAGAGTAATAGAAATCCAGTCCATCTTTCACTTCCTTAATATTGATCGTATCCTTGTGGGCCCCGTGCTTGAGAATGAGTTGTTCGAGGTAGAGGAAAGTCCTCTTGTGGGGCACTTTTTGTCGGACTTGCACACAGGCTCTCCATGTATTCGCAGTGTACGATTTCGCACAATCGGGACATTGCTGGTACGCCACCACATATTCCACCTCAAAAGCCTGTTGCAGCACCACCCCCTCAGACACCGAATCTTGGATAGTAAGCTTGACTTTGACTCTTCGAGAATGCGGTTCCGTCCATATAAAGCTGGCGTCGATTATCCTGACTTTGTGTAGACCTCGTAATTTTTTTAGGCAGAGGGCGAGAAGTTCTCTTGATTCGGGAGCGGCGACAATCCAACTCGAGGGTGGTAACAGCCATCTGTCGCAATCTCTGCAGAAATGGAGGGTGGCTTCGCGTTGGATTCCTTGTGATACATCGACAGTAGTTTTCACGCAGTCGTAACAGAGGGCGCCTGCTGAGGTCGTGCCGTCGATGGGAGCGCCGCAGTTGCAGCAAAGAATCCTAGAATTTGTAAGAATGGTACCTTGCTATGTGGAGGGATTCACTTACGTCGCATTTGTCTGCTCACCTCTTACTTGAGGTGCAATAGACACGGGGGCATCAAGATCCATAGCAGACATCTTGGCGGTGTTTGTGTTCAATTTTCTGGATGTGTTGTTTAGTGACTCCGCGGTGGGAGAATTATTGAAACTTTTCTTATCGAGCCCCGCGATGACCGCACATGATTAGCCGAGAAAGTGGCAGGTGGCGTTCTTGCTGAGCAAGCCAAGCCTGGCCATGAAGAGGCTTCTGGTCACAATTCATTCTGCAATTAGAATCTCATTCGGAGTTGAAGAAAGACCATGTTTGCACGTCTAAATTCTTTGGGCCTTGAAAAGTTAGTCCGAACAGGTCCTGAACCATCGAATATTTCAAGTCACGTATTGAGTTAACGATCACGTGCTGTGGAAGCATTCACCCATCTTCTTAAACTAATCTTATCTTTGGAGGGGTATGCGGGGTTGTGCTCAGAGTGACAGGTTGTATTCGTTTGTAATACTACCTCGTTACAATATCATGGCCCACAAGTCTTATGCCACCTTTGCCTCCATGTTGCGATATCCAAGACTAATGACACCATCCTCTAGTCCACCAATAACATACAACCACCTGAATGACTTCAAACAACCCAATCTGAGTATCGCGGCTTGAATTGCTCTTCCAAGCCCCTCTTGCGTGTTATCTACATTGGCTCAACCCGTTGCCCGCCAATGAGGTGATGGAACGCCTCGCCGGTTTCCGGGGAGCTTCAGGGTTTATGGGGAGGGGTTCTTGGATCAATCGGATCGACGACTCACAGGAAACGCAATGTGTGACGACTCTTCTAGAATCCCATAAATAGCGCGCGTAGCCAAAGTCCACAACCGTTTTGACACAAACAGACTTGCTCCTCATCTATAAATATGGCCCCTTCTGCAACTGAGACTACCACTATCCCTAGCCAAACCGTCGACACCCCGACGGTGAAGCTCACAGGTGGCGTTGGTCCATACAAAGAATTGGCTCCAATAGGATACGAAAAGAAAGCGGAAGAGGAGGGTGTCGATGGCTACAAAGCTGCCAAGGTAGGACCGCCAGCGCATCCCTATTTCAGTCTTCTGACGAGAGTATAGTATCGAAACTATCTCCCAACATGGGGCAACGAGAAATATCCACCACTTGAGAAGTTCGAGCACAAAGACCCTGGCGTGAATGCTGATGCAAGCTATCCTGAGCTTCTGGCACAAGGAGTTACTACCAATGATCTTACTCCAACCATTGGGACAGAAGTGACAGGTGTTCAACTCAGCAAGTTGAGCAATGCCGGCAAGGACCAGCTCGCTCGATTCGTCGCTGAGCGTAAGGTGGTAGCTTTTCGCGACCAAGACTTTGCGGATCTCCCAATTGGCCAAGCGCTCGACTATGGAAGATACTTTGGGCGTCTGCATATTCATCCAACCTCTGGAGCTCCAGAAGGGTTCCCGGAAGTCCACCTTGTACACAGAGGCGCCGGAGATAAGACAGCAGAATCGTTCTTCCAGACAAGAACATCCTCAGTAGCTTGGCACTCGTAAGTTCTAGACTTTTGAGGTGTTCAAAAATTCGTGAAACGGGAACACTAATACGCAATTTAATAGAGATGTGTCATACGAACAGCAACCGCCAGGAACCACATTCTTGTATATTCTCGATGTACCGGAGACTGGAGGCGATACCCTCTTTGCCAACCAAGTCGAAGCATACAACCGTCTGAGCCCAGGGTTCCAGGAGAGACTCCATGGACTGCGAGCCACACACTCTGGCATCGAGCAAGTGGAAGCTTCAAGAAGAAAGGGAGGAGCAGTCCGTAGAGAGCCAGTCATCAGCGAGCATCCTATCGTCAGAACTCATCCAGTCACGGGAGAGAAGGCGTTATATGTCAACCCTCAATGTAAGTCCCATCGGCATTCATCCATGATGCGTGGCTAACGCGTGCTCAGTCACTAGAAGTATTGTTGGATACAAGCAAGAAGAAAGTGACGCTTTGCTAGTAAGTCAGCTCTGTGAGAGATCGAGTACCTAGCGGCTAACCATGCTTCAGAAATTCTTATATGACCATATTGCTTATGGTGCCGATTTCCACGCGCGGGTGAAATGGGCCGAGAAGACAGTTGTGGTTTGGGATAACCGTGTAACTTTGCATTCAGCCCTCGTGGACTGGAAGAGTGGCCAGAGACGACATTTGGCGAGGATCGCACCACAAGCAGAGGCGCCGACTGAGACTCCTTTCAAGGCGTGAGATGATCATGCAATAAGATGATTGGTTTGACCAAATGTACATACAATATCAATACTGCAGGCCATGGGAAGCTGTTTGTAGGCTATGACTTGAGACTTGGCGGAATATGTGCTTTCATTTGTGCATCCGTTCAACCTAAAAACGTCGGAATAACACCATGTTTCTTTTTTTGTGCTTCGAGCTCAAGCTGGGCTTTGTGTCGTCGAGTGAGTTCCACACGGGAAATTCGACGCTTTTCAATAGATGGCACGGACGGAGCTCTGACATTAACTTCGTCGAGGCCGGATGATGATCCAGTAATCTCTTTCTTCACCCTCGAGCCGAAGTCTGACATCGGAGCCTTTCCCGTAGCTTTAGTAGATTGTGTTGTAGGTGCAATCGAGATTGAACTCAACAGCGAGCCGCGTTGAGCTGCGTCTTCCGTTTTCACCGTCCTTAATTTGGGCGCTGGTATTGGTGCATCGAGATCGTCGTCGTTGTATTCGTCGTCTGATGAGGCTGTAGAGCTCCCTTGTTCAATCTTGGATAGTTTCCCATAACGGAGCGCCTGAGGAGATTCTGATATCGACTTTTGAGAGGATTTGAGTTGACCGGACGATTTTTTGAACCCGGCAGCAGCACGTGTGGTTGATTTAATGGTACCTAATTTCCCCAAATACGCTGTTTTCCGACGAGGGCTATCCATTAACCCATGCAAAGTAGTTCCAAAATACGGCAGATCTACCGCATCATCGCTGTCATCAGAATCCTTAGGCTTTCCGGCTTTGCTAATCATAGTTTGGAGAGCATTCCTTTGCGTCTTCGCTCGGTTGATACTCTCAACCTTCCGTCTAGTTTCGTTGGGCATCCTCCCAGTGACGGGCCGTGAGATTGAGTTGATCGCTTCGGCTTTGCGAGACTTCACGAGTTTCTCTTGACGTTTGTATTCTGCGGTGTGCAGGTGGACTGTGAACCTTTGTGCTGTAGTCAGGAACTCATCCTCCACCATCCGATACTTGTCATCGTGTTCTACGCCTTCATCCATGAATCTGGCCCGAATTAGTAAGCTCAACTAAGTGTTTTTGATTGGCATTACCTTTCCGTTGGTGGCTCTGGAGGGGGCGATGTTGAAGGAGCGCGTGCTCGACATGTTAGCTCGGATCAATGTACATTGTTAACATTGACGTACCTCGTCCATCCGCCGTTTCTTTCCTTGGTGACGAAGGCGTGTCATCTGTATCGCTGCCCGAGGCCACAGGTTCAATCTTTTTCCGCTTAGGGGCAGGTTTTGAAGACGCTGCAGGTCTCTTGGTCACGACAGTGGTGGAGCTGCCGCCCTGTAGCCAAGGAAGCTGTCGAGGCATGTTGATTTCCTAGCGAGCAAATGGCGTCGCCGGGGAATCAGACGGTTCGGTCAGAGCCATTCCTTTCCTTTGGATACCGAGGATTCTTTGGTGTCGCATCAATTTGCAGGAGTATTCTAGCATCCAAAATATTTAAAAGGGTGTCGGTTCCGCGAACAACGCGGCCTCGCGTTGATCTCGAGGTGACTCCAAGATCACGGCACTCTAGACTACGGCCTGTCGACATTCACTTCCACATGCAACAGTCGAATGAATACGTTTTGTCATTTCGTCGAAATTCATGGAATTTTGACGTTGCTGAAGATGAAGAAGTCCAGATGAAGTTGTCCTTAAGCCTTCAGGTTCAGGCAGGAACGCTTCTGCCTGGCTCCGATTGGCTGCAGGTGCAGTCCCATCCCAGCCTTGCGTTCGAAGGCAGTCGAACTTGTCTGCATCAAGAGTCATACATACTACATGCACCTCCACCTACATCCATAACGCCCCGTGGCCTTTGACATCTCAGCCCTTCCTTTGACATGCGTGTCGACTATACATGAGTTAAAGAAGTCCTATGTCACGAAGCCATAGCCGGCCGTCTGGTTCCATGGCAAATTTCCACTCTTTTTCCTAGTCAGGCTGGGCCATTTCAACTCAATTGCCCAGGGTTCTTTCGTTCTATAGCGCTTTCAACAAGTATTCCTATTTTATGGACTCTCATCATGGTCTTGGGGCCGAGAGATTCTGAGGACATGTCGGACATTGACGCAAGTCATTTAACAACTTCGAATTCCGAGAACATGTCTCAGCCCGAATCGAATGCTAGTGGAGCATCTGGCGAATCGGTGCTTGGAAACAGGCCACAGGATACCAATGCCGGAACTGTAGCTAGGATACTGGATTCAAACTTTCGGTTGCCGAATCTTCAGTCTCATCAGCATGCAAGTCTCTTCTATCTTTCTCTGATAGAAGGGCGCTGCAGAACGCAGGCTGCCAGGGAAGTCAATAGAGAACGTCGCACCGAAAACCATTTGCCGGAAGATCACCCTGAAGTAAATGCTTTGGCAGAGGTGCTTTTCACTCAAATGTCATCCAAGCTTAGGCAGGTTGGTTTACTCCCTCAAGAGGTCAGTGTACCAAACCTGCGTGAGTTGCGTCGGTATCTGGACACCTTTGATACATTATTGTCCAGTATTGCTACGAGACATCCGGGAAGCCTCTTTGATCAAAGCTCCCATGGAGCTATTGCAGCGGATTCGCTCATATCAAATGGCACTTTCTCCGTCAGCGTCGATAACGCATCTTCACTTTTCGAAAGATCTCAATCACAAGCACTCATCCCTCAGCCATTCGGCTATGATGTGGCTCGCCAACAAAGCCAGTTGTCTCTTTCCAAGTTCATGATGCCGTCCGTGGTTCAGCATGGTCCTACAGAATCTAGTTATGCGAGAAAATTCAAGGAAATCCGACTTCTGGGCAAAGGTGGATTCGGACAAGTGTATTGCGCACAACATCTTCTCGATGGTCAGCAATATGCGGTGAAAAAGATACGCATCACTGCGGCTCAACTACATTCGATCAAGAGCGAGGTGGATGCAAAACAATGGCTTGCGGAACTTCGTGCTCTAGCTGATCTAAATCATCGGCACATTGTAAGATATTTTGACAGCTGGACTGAAGAACGTCCTGCGGGTAGGCATCAGAACCTCATAGGAGGGGGAGCACTCAATTCAAGGGATTCCGAAACGTCGTCGGACCCGGAAGAGGCGCCAAGGCTCGAAACTCTAGACGATATAACATCTGGACTGCAAGATTTGCGAGTAGGCATTGAGCAGGAATTGAAGATGGATGACAAGAGGAGAATGTCTCAAAAGAGGAGAGATTCTCAAAAGCGAACCAGCGAGATGTCCGGGTCGGGCATGGTGGTATTCGAAACATCGATCGGCATCAGCCCGGCTAACACCAGTGCGGCAAAGCAGAGCCAGCACTCGAATGGTTCAATGTACCACAAGAGGTCGTTGTTTCGCAGACCGAGCGAGGTCGAGTCCGACGATGAAGATGATACGGAAGAGCTGCCAAGATCTGACGAAGGTCTTTCCTCTTCCGGAAACGAGCAAGACATGATAATCTTTATTCAAATGGCGCTACACCCCATGACTCTGGAAGACTTTCTCTGGCCCGACCAACAGCCCGATCAAACAAATACTATTCGTCATTGTTTTCACTCTTTTACCGCTGCACGGATCGTTTTGGCTGTCCTCGATGGTATCGAATATATCCATGGAAAACAAATTGTGCACCGCGATCTGAAGCCAAGCAATATCTTCCTGTCTGTTATCCAAGGGAAAGTTCCACCGGAAGGAGCGATTAACCTCACAGCATGCCAAGAATGCCCACAAAACAGCTCCGACGAAAACGTCTATATAATCCCACACATTGGCGACTTCGGCTTGATTGCAAGGTAAGCATATGTTGAGGAATCCTTTATGTCCTGAGGGCTATTTCAAGAGGTGCATTTAAATGATCCACCAGCTGTGGGACATTTTCGAATTGCGTCGTTTCTCAAATGACGCTAGGATAGGAAATAAAGGCTAACCGTCCTTTCTACAGACTCGAAGACTCGCATAATCTTTCTGTGCCGCCTTCCAGCAAACCATTCAAGTCGTCTCCTCTCGCGGTTCTGTCCTCCGTCGCTGCCTCCTCTCGGCAGCTAGGTACGCGTTATTACTGCGCCCCTAATACCGCAGCTCGAATCATTTGTCCGAAGCTTGACATCTACAGTCTGGGGGTAATAATGTTCGAGATGATCTGGGAGTTTGGAACGAAAACAGAGCGGCATATGGTCTTAGGGGAACTGGCTAAAGGAATCTTGCCTACTGGTTTGGCAGGTCATGTGATGGAGCCTGCTGTGAAAGGAATGATAGAGAAGGAGCGAGAGAAAAGATGGGATTGCGCTCGCGTGCGTCAGTTCCTACAGAGCATTTTGTAAAATTGGTCTTTCTTTTGTTTGCCTGTATGATACCCATGCTATAGCGATTTAAAAGTAACAGCAACTGAAAAATAACAGCGATTGAAAAATATCTCAAGAAAATTGCAGTTGTTTGGGTGATTTCGAAGCATTTCAAGTAACTTGAAGATACGCAAGTGCGTCTATTCGGCAGAAAACTCCATACCCGCAGGAGATGATACACACAAGTTGATAATGCCGTCTTTTTCTTTCTTCCTTGTTCGTAAACGTTTTACTAAAGTTGAGAAATTCTATTATAAATAAGCCCTTTTGCACTTCTGAATAAAGTCACTGAACGCATCCCTCAAACGGCAGGGCCTACTCGTTCCAAGAAGGCTCCTAGTTGTGACTCTGGTTGGTCACGTGATCATTTCAAATCTAATAATTTCCCGGCCCTCTTCTTTGCACGAAAAATCATATTTGCTTACCATGTACAACTCAAATGCCGGCTTATATCACATAAGTTTCTGTCTGCATTGACTCTTCTATTGATTGGTTGTTATGGCGACAGATGAAAACAGGCAGAAGGCTGCTTAGCGAGTGAGGCACAGCAAAGTATATAAACTCCTTCACATCCTTGCTTCCTGTATATTTTTCTCACTTTTTGCGTATCTTTTAGCATTTAATATAAGCATATACTATTCCAAATATTACCATGTCCAATTCCGACCCCGAAATCGGCGAACAGGAACGCCACGAAGCAGTAGCGGCTGTTGAGCGGAAAGCTCAAACCCTTGTAAATCAGATAAAGAAAAGCAAGCACTTCATGGCTTTCACAGGGGCGGGAATCTCTACTTCAGCTGGTTAGCTCTCTCGAAATGGGTAGCTTTACTTTATTACCGTCATCTGATGAAGAAACTTGCAGGCATTCCCGATTTCCGCGGCCCAGAAGGCGCCTGGACCTTGAGGGCACAGGGAAAACAGTCGAAAGCTGCCAATACGCTGACGGCTATTCCGACGCCTACGCATATGGCACTTGTAGAATTACAGAATCGAGGGATACTGAAGTACCTTGTCAGCCAGAATTGTGATGGATTGCATAGGAGAAGTGGAATATTGCCTGTAAGTTTGCCAAGTCCGCCTGTTTTTGCAAGATCACGGATCCTGACTGTTTCCTAGGACAAAATATCTGAGCTTCACGGCAACAGTAACCGGGAATACTGTAAAGACTGTGGGAAAGAGTACATTCGTGGTACATATCCCAATCCCTACCCTCATCACGCCACCCAACTCACCCGCAACAGATTTCCGCGCCGTAGCATCCTACGAAAAGAACGCTCACGACCACCGCACCGGTCGAAAATGCGTTTCCTGCGATGGCGTCCTCCTCGACAGCATCGTAAATTTCGACGAGTACCTCCCCGAGGAACCTCTCGAGAAAGCCCGTGCGAACGCCAAAAAGGCAGACTTGTGTCTCGTTCTCGGATCTTCTCTCACAGTCCCTCCCGCTAATGGAATTCCTGAAATCGTTGGGCTGAAGAAGGGAGCGAAATTGGCGATTTGTAATTTGCAAACTACGGGTTTGGACAAAGCTTCTGATCTGAGGATTCATGCGAAGACGGATGAGTTGATGATTAGAGTTATGGAGAAACTTAACTTGCCAATCCCGACTTTTATTCTGCATCGCCAGCTAGTCGTGGAGTTGGAGATGAAGGCGGATGCAAGACATCAGATTAAAGTTTACGGGATTGACGTGGATGGGACGCCAGTTTCTTTCCTTCGATCCGTCAAGCTTGAAGGCGAGCGGCGGGCGATCCGCGCTGAGCCGTTTGTTGTTACTTTAAGGGATGATGTAGAGGCTGGTATGAGCTTCAAGCTTGAACTTGAGTTCATGGGACATTATGGGGAGCCTAATTTGGTGGTCACTCATGAATACAGCGGCGAGAGTGATAAGAAGGCTTTGTATCTTCTTGATTACAACCCGCAGACTGGGGAATGGAAGTCGAGAAGGGAGATGGCAGATAATAGAGGGCAAGGAGATGTGGAGATGGTTGATCTTACGGAGGATGATAGTATTGCCGACTTTCGGCCGCCTCCTGCCCTACCGGAACTTGCTGTGTAATTTCATTGATGAGCGGAGCATTTATCGGCGTTTTGGTTCTGGCTGAGGGCATATGAGAGGGAGGAGAAGGCAATGAGCGGAGCTGGGACATTCGAGATCTGGGTATCACAAATGCTCATACTGCAAAATCTTGCAACATAATGTCTCATTTCCAGTGGTAGATTCGGGTAGCTGAAGAAAGGTATGGGATTTGGAGAGCAGGATATCAAAATGTCTCACTTGTTGTGGGACATTATTATATATGGAGGCCAAATACCACTAGGGGCAATAGTAATATCCAGCTCCTGCGTAATTTCCCACAAGAAGTGAGACATTGAAGCAGACTTGTACGCCAATCTTGACGGTCCCCCCTATTGAGTAAGCGAGAATGTCTATATTAATCTTCTCTGGACGAACATCTGCATATGACCAGGCTATTTAAGTTGACATTACCTCGCAGTGAAACTCCTCTCAGCAAAACTCAACAGTATGTAATTACCCCGTCTTACAATTTCGATGCATCCAACCCCGCAATACAGGGATTCCACCGAGTGAGTCAAACCACCCTCTTCCGGCATCGGTTTCTCTGAATAATGAAGTTAAAGTATCTGACTTAATAAACTGATAGCTTCTTCCATTTTCATCGAGTATCGGCCCAAGATGCCATTACCCACCTACCTCCCCACCACCAGCGTCCTAGCCCTGACCACAGCCCTCCTCATCAAACGCCGCGTCAAGCACTCCGGCCCCTTCCACTACGCACCCATAATCATAAAATACAATTCTCTCATCTACTCCCTCCTATCATTCCTCCTCTTCCTCGCGATCCTCTCATCCCTCACATACCCCACCACCAGTACCTCTCTCAAAAGCACAATCTGCATCTCGCCCTCCCCCAATCCCTCAGACTTCGATAAAACGCTAGCCCTCATCTTCCACTTCTCAAAACTGTACGAATACATAGACATATTGAACGTCCTCTCAGCAGGAGGGCATGTGAATGCGCATTTCTGGTTCCATCACTTCAGCGTTTGTCCCCCCTACCCTCCAACATTTTCATTGCTTGCTTGCTAACGTAAGAAAAGACGCCGTATTTAACGTATGCGGGGGTTATTCTGTATCCAACGGGGTGGAAGGTATTTGGGATATTGAATACGTTTCATCATGTGTTAGTGTATGCGTATTTTGGTGGTGTGTCGATGTTTAGCGGAGTGTTGCCTTGGACAGGGTATCTGCAGCTTTTCGGGGGGATAATTGTGGAGGTCGTTATTATTTGGGATATTAGTGGTGGAAGGACGGAGTGTGGTGATGAAGTGGGGTTATGGGCTAGTTATTTGGGGTTGGGGATTTATGTTGCGTATGCTGTCTTGTTTTTCGGAGATGTGTGGAATCGGGGGACGGAGAAGGAGGGCTAGTGAAGTTACATTTCTTTGGTATGCTAAAGATCTATCCGCAGGCCGGCTCTTCTGCTTCTAGTCTCTTATCAAACGTATCCCCTCCATAAACGCCGCCGTCTAGAATGATAGCCTCGTTATCGTCTAAATCGTCTTGTACTCGTCGCCACGTCTTCTTTCGAGGCTCCGGGATCGAGTCTATTTCCGCTTCGGCTTCCTTCCCCTTTCCAGCGCTCCAGACGGGCTTGATTAAGCCCCCTAGCAGTGGATTACGACTGAATGTTCCACCGCCTTTGTTTCCACTGGTATCACTGAGAGGTAGCACTTCCTCCTCGCTATCACTCTCTGCTACCTGTGGTCTCTCCACAGCAGCCATCTTCTTGACAGTCTTGACCGCCTTACCCTTCACAATATCAATAGAAACAACTTGTCTCCTCTTCTCGTACTCCGGTCTAGCATTCCATTCTTGCTCTGCGAGGACCTTTTGCTGCTTCTTCAACTGCTTCGCTCTTTCCGCTGGACTGGCCCATATATTCGCTCCTGCTGTAATTGGCGTTTCGAAATCAGCCGCTTCGTCTCTAACCGTCGTTCTTTTTGCGTTTTGGGCCTGGAATCCTAGCAGCCTGTCTCTATGTTCCTTTGCTTTGGCTTCTGCAGGGCTCATAGCTGCCACTTCCACATTCCTAGGCGTGCTAAATGGAGTAGGTTTCTTCGATATCTCCGCCCGTTTATGTCCTGCTGCATCAAGAGCCATCTTCTCTCGTCCTCTCTCCTCCCTTAATTCCCGTATCATACCCTGCACTTCTACCGCGCTCAGCAACGGCGTCCCGCAAAATGTACATGGACCCAGCCCTTCCTTGACACAAACAACCTTCCCGCAATTCAGACAGTTCGGCGCAGCAGCCAGCAAAGTATGGCGAGCTCCTATACAATTGCATTTCCGTTTTTCGTTGTCGACAAGTAAAGAGCTGTTCGTGGAAATCTCCAGACTCCGGATCGCGGCATCGAGTTCATTGATTACGGAGGAGGCGCCGTGCATGGATGTGCCGCCTGTGATGTTTACTTTTGTTTTCGAGGGTGCTGGGGACGACGTCCGGGAGGCATTGCGGGAGGAGGCGGCGCTTTTGGACTTGAAATCTGAGATTAGGGTTCCTGCTGCTGAGGGTGGCGGTTTGGGGATTGGGGCCTGGATGGCTTTGGGTTTGGGATTGAGGGTGAATGCATTGCTGGCTATAGATGTAGATGCTACTGGAGCGGGTCGTTTTGCTATGTAGTCGTCCTCGTTCTTCTTGACGTATGCGGTGCCTTGCGCAGCGTATGTATCTTGTATTTGGCGGGGTTTGGGTGTATGGAGGGGTGCTTTCTTCTTGGGATTCTTGCGATTGCTTTTGGCGACTCCGGATGCTTCGTTGGATGGCGTTGCAGTTCGAGAGGTTGAGGTAGAGGCTGGGTCTTTGCGGCTGGAGTTGAAGGAGGATATAAATTCTATCGACTGTGGTGACTCCCCTAGCAGATTGTTGAAGTGATCCGCAGCTCCCTGCTTCGAGAGGGTCCCCGCGTAGTCCAAGACTTGTTGCAGCTCCAGCTCAGGAAGAGGTAATAGTCTTGAGAGTTGAGCTAGAGACATGGTGGGATTTGTCAAATATGCTGGTGTTCGGAGGAGGTGTGCAGAGTGGTTGGTCAATTCCACAGCAAAGAGGAAGAATAGGTATATTTCGGGGTCGCTATCAAGCCTGATGACACACTGCAGACCTGCAGCCACAGGGGGCCGGCTGCTATCGCTTAGCGGCGGGGTCCCTGTAGCTTCCCTGAATAGCTGAGCTGCTGCCCCGTCATGATCACAAACCTCTATCAGTTGCTATCATCCGCCCTTTACTTGGCACCTCCTCCGAGTTCGCATTGATTAGTATTGAGTCATATTTTAACGAAGCTGAAAATTGGGGCTGGGTTTTGTAGTATATATTGTGTCTTGCTCCGTCTCTATTTCTGACTCAGATATCAACATTCGTCTTCTGAATTTACCCTTCTTCAAACCTGAGAATGACTTCTTCACTAGAGACAAAGATGGGAGAGGCATGTCTGGACGATGAGATGTTCAATGGGCGTACATCATTTGGAAAAGAGATGCTAAAGCATTTCCTATTTGGTCCAGATTTCAAGAATCTCAACCATGGTACCTTGCCCCCACCACCATAGATCCCTTTTGTGACTAAGACACTCCTTCAGGCTCATTTGGTGCAACCCCTCGAGTAATCAGGGACAAGCAGCGAGAATATCAAGATCAATGTGAAGCCCAGCCAGAGTGAGTTTATCGAGAGCCTATGTATTTCATAACTTAGCAAAGCCGGGCCCTGAAGACCTAGACTCTTTCAACTTGACCCCCGGAACTTGACTAACGTCTACATTCAATAGCCCATTCATTCGATATGTTTCCCCCAGAAAGCTAGATGAATCCCGAGCAGCCGTTGCGAAACTTCTCAATGCACCAGTCGAAACTGTCGTCTTCGTCCCAAACGCTACTACTGCTGTAAACACCATTTTCAGAAACATAATGTGGGACGAAGATGAAAGAGACGAGATTCTCTACTTCAGTACCATCTACGGTGGCTGCGGCAAGACACTCGAATGTGTTGCTGAAATCAACCGCAACCTCGTTCAGCCCAGGGAAATCCCAATCAAGTATCCATTCTCAGATTCTGATGTCCTCTCCGCCTTCAAGGAGGGCATCAAAGCTTCGAGAGTAGCCCGAAAGGTTCCCCGTTTTGCGTTTTTCGACACGGTTTCATCCCTTCCCGGAATCCGCATGCCTTTCGAGCAACTGACCAAGATTTGCAAGGAGGAGGGCATTCTCTCCGTCATTGATGGCGCCCACGGAGTTGGTCATCTGCCTCTAGACCTGTCTGCCCTAGACTGCGATTTCTTCACCAGCAATTGCCATAAATGGCTTTTTGTACCCAGGGGCTGCGCAGTCTTCTACGTCCCAGTGAGAAATCAGCATATGATCCGGTCATCGATTCCCACATCTCATGGCTTTCAGCCAAGGACAGGTGGAGGAGGAACGCCGAGCTCCTTGCCACCATCTCTGAACAGCGAGTTTGTGAATAACTTTGAGTTCGTGGGCACGATTGATAACTCGAGCTATTTCGTTGTTGGTGATGCTATCAAATGGAGAGACGAAGTGTGTGGTGGCGAGAACGCTATCATGGAGTACAACGACAACCTCGCTCGAGAAGCAGCTAAAATAGTAGCTAAAGTCTTAGGGACCAAGATCCTGGATAATGACGAGCAGACGTTAACGAAATGCTGTATGAGCAATGTTTTACTTCCACTGGAAGTCTCTGAAGTACCCATACCTGGCAAAAACACCGTCAAACGTGCAAATATATTGACGGTCACATTTTGGATGCAAGAGGTCCTGGTAGCTGAGCATAAAACTTTTCTTGCTGTGTTTTTCATGCAGGGACAGTGGTGGGTCCGCTTGAGTGGACAGATATATCTGGATTTGGAGGATTTTGAGTGGGCGGGACAGAGGCTGAAGGAGGTTTGTGAACGTGCGGGGAAGGCGGAGTTTTTGAAATAGGTTCATCTGATGATGAGACGAGAAATGGACGAGAATTGCCTTGAGTGTTCAAGTTTCTGAAACAATTCACTTTAATGAGCAGATATTGATGAATATCTCATCTCCAGTGAGACTTTAAGACACTCTTCGGTAATTCTTTCTCATTTTCTGAAAATTGCAATTGTCTCACTGTAAATGAGACATTTTAAGGCCCTGCACAGTATCACAGCAACTAGTCTTCCAAGTTCCCAAGACTTGCCACTCCATCCCCGATCAAGTATCTTTTCCCAACGTCATGCCGTCCAACCCACCAGCTCATTAATTACACATGAAATTTTACCAACCAGCCGTCATTTATTAATTAAAGTTCTCCATTTCAGGACACATTTCAACTTTTGTTGCACATCGCATTTCTCTTACTTTCCTGTTGGGGAACGGGTAGAATCCTTTGCATTTAACCAATTCTGGCAACTCTCGGCAGTAGGGTTTTCGCTTACCCCTATTCTGTCAAGTCACGTCTGGGTGTACGCAGTACTTGAAGTATGTTATGATGCAATATTTCTCGAGAGGCTCTGCAGTGGAAAAAACTATGTACTATGGCTTCTCCAATTATGGGAAGAAATTCAAGGCGCCTTTTCCCAGGATTCTCCTTCTTGAACCCATTGCTCAACATTCGTCCTCAAGATACTCGTCTTGACACTCTTCAAAGCGCCTGAAGTTGCAGACAGCTTCTCCAATTTCTCTTTCGAAAGTTGCATCTCTTTGCCACCTTTCAATTTCTCAACCAACTCCTCACCGGGTACACCCACAATCTCCAGCGCTTCTACACCCCCCAGCTTCCCCTCAAGTATACTCAATAACTCACCCCATCCACTCTCCAACACTACCGCCAGATTCAACACCTTCAATTTTCCACACGCGCCCAAAATCGCCTCTACATCTTCGACACTCATTTCAAACATAGTAGCATCAAGCATAACCAGTCCCTTCCCCTCACCCACCAACTTTCCCACCACATCCTTAGCATCCTTCCCCCCAACAGGCTTAACACCCACCTCCGTCCCCTCCCTATCCTCCTCATCAGCCGTAACATCCGGCGCCCCCACCGCCATCGTCAGGGCCACCAGACTGCTCCTAACCAACCCCGCAACCTCCTTCACATTCAAGCTCGCCAAAAAATTAGGGTCGGAATGTCGGTACGTATAACTGACTTCCAAAAACCTCAGGCTGGAACTAAAAGCATCAGAGATCGAAGACAAGATGCCCGGTGGCGCAAAGACATCCAGGATATGAACTTCTTGTAGATTCTTGGCTTCCGAGATGAAAGCCACAGCATCTTGCTGGCTCTGCGGCGTCGTGCCCGCGAAAAGCTGCGAGTACAGCGTTAGTGCCTTTAGATTCGGGAGGGCTTTCCCCAGCGAGGTAAGGAAGCCAGGCGGGTAGCCTAGACTAAACAATTCCAGCGTCAAGCTGGTGATGGACGCCGGTAGCTCAGGCACCGAGAACGGCGCTTCGAGGATGGACGTGTAGTCATCGAGCTTGATGTCGGCGGTTAGGATGAGTGCTGTGAGGCCGGCGGTGAAGGATTCTGGGGGGAAGGTTGGGAGATTGAAATTTTGGAGAGGGATTTGAGCGGCGCGGGCCTGGGACGGAGGAACAGGGGTTTGGGTTTCTAGGGATGCGGTTTGGGCTGCTAGGTAGTCGGGTCCTGCATGAGCTGCCATGTTTTGAAGTCTGAGCGTGAGCGGCTGAGAAATGCCTTTATTGATAGAGAGCGGGCACTAAGTCGTTTGAATAGTATCGACTATAATTATAGAGGATTTTAGGAAGGTACCTAAGTAGGAGTAGTTGCATCGCGAAAGTTCATGAGGTGATGTAGTGAGGGGTTGCGGTTGCGGTTGCGGCTTCCGGACTTCGTGAGGGGTTGGGGCCTGGCAGTGGCATTGGCAGTGGCAGGGATGGGCGTGTGGGGTAGTTTTCTAGGCAGGAAGGGTCGCCCGTTACAACGCGTGCGGAGAATTTCTTAGATGATCTCGGAGGATAAAAGCCAATAATAATGATGCCCGGGTTGCGGTTGGGGCCTTTCTCGGGCCTCTCGCTGAGGGAAGCGACTGCATTGCATGCATGCCCATGCCCATGTCGTTGCGCTTGAGAACATGTAACGATGGGAGAGGGAGGCGTATGACTTGTTAGTAGTAGAGCGTTGATAAGAACCAAAAGGGCGCCCACATCCACTTCCACTGGCTGTTGTGCTTGCACAGTGCATTGCCCGTCGCTGTGTCGGTGCCTGCCTGTTCCATTCCAAAGTTCAACCACCAGCCTGAAACTATCCCACGCGGAAATATTATCTCTACAAATCACTATACTCAGCTGCAGCGGCCCGTGAATCCAGGGAATGGCGAGTTGGAAAATCAAACTTCCAGCCACGGACTTCACTTCTCCATAACACGAAAACGTTATCGATATCTTCCACACTCTATAGGTTATCGTGCCGCCGATCTGCCCGTTCAGCTATATTTGGTGCCAATAAGAGTCCCAGCGCGAAAACAGTAAAGCGGTCGATATAGGATTGGGTCGTCACACCCGAAATTGAAATTGCAGAATGGGTAGCGCGTCCTCGACAACATCAAACCTCGCCTCAAGCATACAAACGTCCAAAGTCGACATTATGCCAGGCGTTTATTATTCTGCTATTCATCATCACCATAGACATCGTATCTTCTCGTATCGTACATAAAACTGTCGTCTGCGCCAAAACGAAAACAAATCAAACCCAGGTGCGAAACGCCGATATGATCCGCCTCAGGGCCGGGTGGTGGCCAGAATGCCTAATATTGTACATCGTGGTATCTCGCAAAGATATGAAAGGGATCTGTCGTCCAACAAGTATTCTACAAGAAGCCATAACATCATCATTGAGCCCTGTGCCGACGACAGGAAGCCATCCTCTGATGGTCTGAAAACGCATCTCCTTCCCTTTCACGGCACTCGGAGGAGACGCTGGAAAGCAATGAACAGACCAAGAGGACCCGATTCGCCCAAGTCTTGAATACTGCACGAGTGTAATGAGAGCGACCGTCCGAACAAGTTTACCTACCCCGAGGTTGCTCGAGAAGCCCTCCAATATCTACTCGGTTACTACGATCATCTCGCCGCCGCGCCGCATCTGCAGATGACGCCTCCCCGGATTGGTTTCGAATGGGTGGGAGCTGGAGATTGTGATGCTGTTGTGATTGCCCCTGTGGTAATTCGCTTCGCGGAGTTTGATAGGGATTTTGACCTTGGGAGGAATAATCTGCTCTCGTTTGCGATTGAGAATAAGGCGGCAAGCTTGCCTGTACAGGAACATTCATTCCCAGCGCGCCAGGTGGCCTGTAAGCCATTGCATCCCCACGAGGATCTCCACCGAACGCTGGGTTTGGTATAAACGACGCCGGACCTTGGTTTTGAGGGAACGGCTGTTGCGGCGTTTGATATCCATATTGTGGCTCCCGACCATATGGATCACGATTATATGGTGACGGAGAAGGCTGGTGAAATGTCTGCGGAATAGCGGGCACCTGAAATATCGCAGCGATGAAATACGTGGATTCCTTCTTCGCCAAACCAAACCGAGCCTGGAGCGTTCGTTGCTGCCCTTCGGGTCCCTGGAAAATCATCACCTCCACATGTTCCAATTGAAGTTGCCCAATCGCCTCTGGCCCAAATCCCGCTGACTGGATAATCCTATCCTCTTCATATTTGGAAAATATGGGAGGAAGATAAGTTGGTTCTCGTTCGCGGCGCTCTTCTTCTAGAACCCGCTGCAACCGCACTACCTTTTCGCGATCATTGGCGCTCACGATTTCCTGCAGTCGTCTCGAGACTACAGGCTGCATGCCAATGGTGTCACCGAAACTTTGAGAAGCTTTGGCAATCTGCATCTCCATGGTAAGATATGCACAGAGCGGCTCCGGTGACGGGTGCATTCTCGGCGCTACCATCGGCCCCCCAAACATATTGGCATCTGCGGGTATCGCATGTTCCCCATACCTTGGGGCGAGCGAGCCTTGAGATTTCAACACCCTATACGATCCTGATCTGGGAATTGAATCTCCAAACGCGGGAGTCATGGTAGCTTCCGAGCCATATAACGACACAGGCCGCCTCATTGAACCCTCATGCTGCGGGTGACCGTATCCTGGCCCCAGGCTTTCGTAACGTTGCTCTCTTTCATCCCGCAACCGTGGCCGGCCCCTTTTCTTGTGCTGCACGTCAACACAGGCATCCTCCTTCCCGTTAGCTAGACAGCGAGAGCACGGGCGTTGCGCTATAGTCCATCCGTCAGCAAATTTCCAGGTATCAAAGATTGCTAGGATAAAAACGACGCCATTTTCAATTTCAAATCTCTGAACTACATGAGCCGGGAATCGTGCCGCAAGACACAGACCCCCCGAGGTTTCAGGGCAACAGAGGAAAGGTGTTACGAAACGCAACTCAACGAGGCCGACTGCCTTGAATCGGAGCGACTTGCAACAAATTCTGCCGCGCTACGTCCCGCGCCCAAGACAAGCCAGTATTCGACTTCTTGCGCAAGTACAAATATGTTGTGTCGCCTCTGGAGCAGAGCCGGCATTTGTTTCGGCCGAATTTTCGAGGTATACACTAGCAAACAACTCTGCTTCTAGTTGCAATTGGCGTGCCAAAAATAGAAATCAAGTAGAAGTCCAAAGACTTGCACTTGCAAACCGACTCGTCTCGCCCGCTTGTTATTCCACCACCGCTAAACAACGTCGCAGTCCGGGTCTACCAATCGGGCAGTAAATCCGACATAGCCTTCCATTTCCAAAGTTCCACTCCCCATATCGATACGATACGATGCGATACGAAACGGTTGCATGCGCGACTCCACCAACTTGTCCCCACGACGGAATCGCCGAGTCGCACTTCTCGATGCTCCGTTGCCCTCTCAGGTGTTGCGGCACAGGTCTCGGGAAGGGGGTGCAATGCGGTCAAGGGGCCCGCCCTGCCCCGCCAGCAGCAGACAGCAGAAAATAACCATGGTAGCGCGGCAACGGCTATTTGTGCTCGCTAGAGCGGGGTAATCAAGGTGAAGGAGCCGCGATAATCAACAACATCAATCTAAACCACGTTGGCTGAATTTAACACGGGCTCCCGCGTTACACCAATCAGATTGGGGCTAAACATCCCTGCGCGCGCCAATTTGAAAAAGGGGGTTAAAAAAAGCAAAAAAAGCAGAAAGCCGCATTTGGACGTGTTCGGATGGAAAAAGCAAAAAAATATGCGCATCTAGATGAATAGATGAAACAGACATACCGTCACACCTGCATAAGGTTAGTGTGGGCTCCACCAGGTAAAACAGACGCGATTCAGAGAGACTTGCCTAAGATGCGCCCTCTTGCAGGGTACACATGCCGAGGCAACATGCCCTTTTGTCTTTCGCTGTGCTTTGGGTGATGAAGAATACTCTGCTGCCTCGCCGGTTGGGGGCCTGTCTGGTGTGGAAAATGGCGCTGGAGGCTGCGGGCCTTGCTGTGACCGAAACCCAGGATGTGGTTGTTGTTGCGGTTGCTGCTGCTGTTGCACTAGTTGCGGTGCAATTTGCGGGCCCCGCTGGTGCGCTTGCTGTAGCTGTAGCTGTTGCTGTTGGTAGGGAAGGGACGGCCCGGCTTGTATATCCTCCATCCGGTATGGGGAATACGTGGGCTGGGGATGTTGCTCTGGCTGATATGCTCTCAATGGTGGCCCCCTCGACTCCGAGACCGATATGTCTGATTGGGGCGTTTGCGTTCCTGAAAAGACGTCTTGCCCACTTGATCCATAGCTTCCGTGGCCACGATCGCTGGAATCGGGGTTTCGTCTTGGTGGAAGCTGCGGAGATCCTGACATGGGCGGAGACGGGTATGCCCTCGAGCGAGCACTGTCGGACACCGCTCTGGCCCAACTCAGATCGAGAGAGAAGCGCGCCAGATCTGATTTTCCTCGCCGTTCGCCGAGCGAGATGTACGAGGTATCGCGGTAAGATAGTGGGGATTGCATGGAAATGACCGTTCCAACGGTGCTGTAGCTGGGTCAAGGAACTCGCTCTCGCCTCGCAGTGAATCCGCCGAGTCTTGAGGGGTGAATCTGTACTTTGCTAAGGTGATTTCTTAGTTGAAATCCTCATGCTCTTTAGATCCTTTCGAAAATAACTTGCGCTAGAAGACGCTTCAATCTGAGCGACGGATTTTGAAGTGTCCTGAAAAGTTCAGTATATTATGAAAGATGATTGATCAATTGATCAATGGGGATCATAACTAACCTGTGAAGTCACGGAAGCTCTCTACACAGACCAGTAGTCAAAAACTATGAGGTCTAGAAAGAAACTCAAGGCTCCAGAGGGTATTTCTCCAATGGTCTAGGAGCTTGTTCCACAGCCACTTGAACAGGCTCGGACAGAAAGAGGGAATGCCGGTGATACGGCAGCTGCGAGATGTTCGTGAAGAACTGACGTGTTCGGTGAGCTGCAGTTGGAAAGAAGATATCTGTCAGACCTATACAGGAAAATTCTACAATACTTGGAGAGAAGTTTCTCGGGGTGCCGATTCGTAAGCCGGGATTAAGCTGATCTCGTCCGAATATGGGCAGCGGGACAATCGCAAGTGCAGAATAAATTCGAGCTGTTGGTGTTGGGTAACTGAATAGCCGGGGTGAATACTGATGTTGGAAGAACGAAATGTTGCCGGGATAGAGAATGTGGTTCTCGATCTGGAAGAATCGGGCAAGCGTGAGGCAGAGGATTGCTTAAAGATGTGGTACGGGTCGGAAGAGTGAGGTTAGTTAGGTTAGAGATAGGATATTGAGTGGGTGAGCTGGATGTAGGGACCAGGTAGCAAGGTAGATATCGGCAGGCGTGGACGTTGGCATGGGGGAGGCTGGACCACAGCGCCGATAGCGTGAAGTGCGATTCGTCTAAGAGGGATCTGGGATGTGTCGGCTTGCGTGCTGTGGAGGACGACCTGAATAGTTGACGGTCACCTGGAGCCAGGACGACCTGATATGACGATGGCGGGATGGAGGGTCCAACCGACGCTGGACGGGGAACTTGAGTCGATTCGATTCGTCTTGTCTCGTCTGATGTCGAAGCAGGGGATCGTTACTTGACGCACTGGAGCACTGGTGCAGGACGTGTGAAGGCAAGTAGAGTAGTAGAATAAAGCAGAACTACAAGGACCGTACAGATATACCAAGTAGGTATATCAAAGTTATAGTCGGCGCCGAAGGACGAGGCCACTAAAGGCGACTGGATACCGGCAGCCAGGCGAGCTGTAGCGCTCTGGGGCTGGAGAGCCGGTGTAGACTTGCAGTAGCACAGTAGCTATAGCGGAGGATGGAATAAGGTAAAATAAAACCCTCCCTAAAAAAAGTCGAGCTGTACGCAGCCGGCGCGCTGGCTTGTTCGGTTTCTGGACTGGAAGCGTGGAATGTGGACACTGCTGGCGTCAAGTGCAGGGGTTCGGCTAGGGTGGGGACACTGGAGAGAAAGGACGTGCGGGCTGTAGGGATCCAAGGAGCGACCAGGGAGCCAGGGAGGTAGCAGGGTATGGCTAGGGAAGTTGATCTTAAAAGCTATCCCTGCAAAGTTAGTTTGGGTTTTCTTAGGTCTCCGAGATTCAGTCCTGAGTCCCTGGGAATAATTTGCGGGCCTCGAGCCAGCGGCGGCAAAGCATTAGCACTTCAGGGCCCGCGGAGGAAGGGAGGGGAGGGGAGGGGGGAATTTGAAGCAACTCTGGCTTGGGTAGCCAGCCACAGCGTACAGCAGGCCTGGAACGCAGGACCAGCAGCAAAGCAACAACAGGTAGAGGACGCCGTTGGAAACTTTGGCTTTCCCGCGTGGGTGATCCCGCTCTACAGCACAGCACAGCACAGCAGAGCATAGCAGAGTACAGCCAGGCGAGCATCTGCGTCATGCAGACCCTCGATGTCGGCGGGCGGCTTGCTGGAACCGCGAGAACAGCCTGCAGCTCCCTCCGTACCGCGAATGGATATCATCTACAGCCCGTGGACTGTAGACCTACTAGTCCACAGCAAGGTACTGTCTTTTCTGCTTGCTGCACCACCCATTACAGGAGCTGTTTGTGCCTCTACCTGTGTCTCGTTGGGGGAGCGGCGGAATCAAAGCCAAGGGTGTAGAGGTGGTACAAAAAAGGATGGGGAGAAGGTACATGATTGATCCATGACATATTGGTGCAAATCGGCGAATAAAGTTGGAATGCTGAAGGAGAGTTTTCGGACTGGGCTGCGTACCTTTCTGAATAATGTCCGTGGAGTGTGGTATAGTAGTGCCAGGCTGGGCCAGGTACGATCTCCAACTTGCAATGTGAGTCTGCAGCCTTTTCAGTCCGAAGGCTGTTGTCGAGATTGACGCGTGGGGTTGGGATGAATAGGAGCGATAGCTGCCGTTGTCTTGCGAGAAAGGGGGAGGGGAGGGGAGGGGAGAGAGGAGGCAAGCGAAGTCGAGCTTGAGCCTGTGGAGGCTCTTAATCTCTCATTCTCACAATTTGAATGCGTGGGTTAGCAGGGGATATATAGCAACATATGCTCAGATACCGCACTCAGACTCTTTCCTCCCATACTGCGCCTTTCCCTTCGCATCGGAGAATAAAGGGACTTGGAGAAGCGTAGGGCAAAACAATGCAATCTATAATTCTATTAAGCACTATATGCCGTAGATTACATAGCCAAGGTACCTCGACGGGAGTTCCAGATGAACGCTGGTAAGTGATCAGTGTCATTCATGCGTTTCGATGGCCGGACAATAATCGCCAGTAGCGAGGCACGAAGCAGTACGAAGGCTCCCGTATTACGGTATTTCATGAAGGACCGCTGGACCACATCTTGGAGAAGATGGAGAGACGTCTATCAAACTGCGATGCCCGATTCATTCAAGGGATCGAGTTCATCTTCGCAGTGTCAAACGGCCACTACGGCTCGACCTGCTCCTCCGGCCCCCCTGCCATTTAACTTGACATTATGCAGCGCCGCATCACAACACAGGCGGGCCGGAATAGGATAGGGGAGAACTGGGAATGACACAGAACATTACCGAACCCAAGTCTGAGATCAGATCAGATCAGTGGCAAGTAATGTGCATAGCAGTGGGTGGCAGTGGAGTGGCTGCGGCTGCGCGTCGTCCATGTGCGCAATGCGATCTGGATCTGAGTGGAGGAGGTGAGTTCTGTTGCCGAACTCTAGTTCTAACGGTTGCAAAACAGAAATCATAATCATAGCACAGCACTGAACAAATAACCCGGGCGATCGGGATCTGATTCTAGATTTGCGGATCAGAGACAGTCATAATTGCAGTGGTAATTCTGATTCGGATTGTTTTGCAAATATTTTTCAAACTTCCGCTGCTACCCTGCTTCCAATACACGGCCATCCACATTCTGGAGTGGAGGAGGCGTGAGGCTTGCTCTTGTTCGTCCCGAATCCCAAGACGGACCGCCAGCATTGGACGGGCGCATGCATCTGCTGCAGCATCCTCGAACTGCTCTGGTCCAGCGAGAGGCCTCCAAAGCTGTGGTGTCTCCAGATCCCAGCCTCCCATCCTCCTAGCGGTCTGACGGACTGCTCAGTGCCCAGTGGCTTCTGTTGAGAGAGACCCTGCTGTCCTGTCCTCCTTTCCAATTTCAACCTTTTACTTTTTGGCATTTTTGCCCGAGATCTACGGGCAGCATCTGTCTTTGAGTCGGTTCTTGGACCCATTTGTCTTTCTTCCCGGAAACTGCGGCGGACGCCACAATTTTCCCACAAACGGCGACCTTGTATCCTCAAGGCCAAGGGGCAGGCCTTCCATGTGCTGTATCGCCATATTGCATTTTATCTACATGTATGTACATGTACAGGTACAGTGCAGGATGTATGTACAGGTATCATAACCCTAACGTATCCCGGACCATCCCCATCCCCAACCCCAACCCACCCAAGTCATTCATCTGCAGCTTTTCCAGACGCATTCCACGTATAGCATACGTGCATGACCTTCTACCACGACGCTATGTTGGGCGTGTTTCCGTCAGCTGGCATGATCTCTACCAACAACCGCAGCATCAGCAGACAAAACCCACGGTCATCCGAAAATAGATCGCAAATACTGCACCTCACTCCGCATGTAGTAAGGGGTTGTATATTGTTCCGTGGGCGATTGCCAGTGGCTGCTCAGTGCTCAGTGCTCAGATCAAGGACAACAATGCGCCTATTTTCCGATGCGAAATGCTCAGGGTTCAGTCTAGTGGACGGCAATGGTAAACAGCCACCGCTACATGTTCGATCATCATCAGAACGATCTTGAACAATTATTTACGGATTTATGCATCCGTGGCCCGCGGTACTCGCGGCCTTGAGCCCATGCTTCGTATGCTTCGCACTGTCATCTTTTTCTCACATTTCGTTGTATTACAATTTTTTGGGTTCTTTAGGCCGCATTAGAACGAGTTCAGCGTTTCCAAGTGCTCGTTGACAGGGGCCACTAACCATATCCCTGAAAAGTCTATCAATTAGACTCAATTTGCCCACAATAATCCCCCGTTTGAACCCGCTGCCGCAGACAAGGCTAGGCTGTGTCAATCCGGCCGGCGCTCCATTCTTCTGTTCTTCTGTTCTGCTCCACGATTGAATATTACCCAAGCCGCGGTCGTATGCCGCTGGACATGTTCCCGCAGCGCCCGCCGTGCTAGTAGCATCGTTTCTTTTCGGCCCACTGCGAACCATTCCCTCGGTCCATCTGACAGCTTCCAGAGTCTCCATCCATGTGATTTAGCAACGCCAATGCTGCGCACGCACCATACTGCAAGTGTGCTGTGTTGCACACTGCAACCTGCACCGCGGTGCCTGGATCCCGAAAACCCTCTGTTTCCGGCACAACAGGAGCAGCAGCATGGTTTGGATCCGTCCGAGCCTCTTTTCCATTGGAACCTCCCAATCAATATTCCACGCCAATCGTTACTGTATAATATCACCACCGCGTTGCGATCAGCGCCTCCAAAAGTACGCAAAGGTTAATCTAGCTCCACAGTGTCAATAGTTCTTGTGCAGTCAACGCTCAAGGTGGACAAGGCCAAGCGACGGGAACCTCAAATCATCTGAGATTCCCACGTTTGTCCAGGCATTATTGCCTTCTTATGTGAATCAATATAGAGCCAGGTACAGTGGCTGATTTGGGCATCATCATGCATGCCATTCCTCTCTCAGCAAGCCGAAACGGGCACCAGGGGCTCAGTTGGGGGGGGCAAGGTTGGCGAGCTTGGATCACTCTTCATGCATTCAAGACTCGAGTCAGTAGTCTGCAGACGAGGGTTTGGGTCACGAATTGCATTGCTGTTTTAGTATGTGCACAAATTCTAGTGTTCTGTTCCTGCCTTGTGGCGGGGTTGTGGTTGTTCCCCTCCTCGCCCAGAAACGCGCATCCAGAAGATATACCTCTTTGGTTATTGGAGGACGCACGTACAAGGCTGCATCTGCACAACCCAGCTCTCAACGAACATGACGCACTTGATGTTTGTTTGGCCGTTCCAAACAATGGTAAGCACATGGCCACCCGTCGTATGAGATGCTGCTTCCGTCGTGCCATAAATATATTGCAGATTCAGTCGCTACAGATCCATCCATGTGGAACACATGGAACACATGGAACACAAGCAGTTTTTTTCCAGTCGCAAGCGGGAGCCGTATTGTATGATTATCGATCAGCGCCTTTCTCATGAACAGTCTATCCATGGTTCAAATCCGAGTCTTAGAGTTTGAGCACGAGCGCAGTTATTCCTGATAATTTCCCGTCGTAAGAACCGAAGGTTGCGATGGAAGTGGAGCAAAGTCTTATTAGTAGACACTATCGATTTTCAAGGATTACAATCATGAACGCATTTAATGTCTGGCCCTACCCGCAAGCCTTCCTGGCTCATATGACAATCATCATATAGTGATGGCTGATTCGTTTGTCATGCATGAAAGTGCAGAGGCTGGGGTGACTGGTAAGGGCTTCCCTGAGCCTCGTGGCAGCAAGTACATCGTCGGCAGAGAACCAATTGTCTGCTTTTCCCCTTATCATCCAGATCTCATCTAATCTCAGTTGCTTGCCAATGGACACTGGCGGCGCCACACAATCAGCTCATGTGACATGTAACCAGAAGCTAAGGTAGTCTGACCGTTGTTGGCGTCCGGATTCCGAAGTAATATCAAAAGCATTTACAGTGGGGAATGATCCGTGCTTCTCCCTAATCTAGGGCTCGCAGCCTTGCACCAAACTTCTAAAGTCTCAAGAGAACAAGAAGGGATACCACGCGGCTCAAGACGAGATGAGCTTAGCCACCTTCCCTTCTCGATAATTTTCAGTGTTCTGACATTTGCTGGTCCTGCCAATTCTTGCCAAACGGGAGAAACCTTCGCAGCGACATTAACCTCTTCCGGCGGGAGACAAATGGCAACGGGACTCCACTACTTGAAAATGGCCGTCGTAGCCTTGACTCTGGAGCAAACTGTGCAGCAGGTTGATTAGACGAAATGACACCTCGTAACAACACCTATCACCGAAGAATCACTTCATCATCTCAGCCCATGAACGGATAACATACTGCCCAAAGTGGGACGTAGGAAAGAAAGTGCCAAGTGGTCACTCCAGGACGATCGTGAGAAAAACAGTCCGTTTTTGAGGGCCTGTGCCGAGCACAATCGGATTAACGGTTAACTTTAACGCTCAGGGATTCGGGAACTGTACCGGCGCTCCTATTGCTGTACCAGTACTTCTCGCTACTGTACAGTAGATGCGGGGCATGGCTGAACGGGGCGCAGCGCATTGAGAGCATTGCAGACGAAGGCATAACGATTCATTTCACGCCGGAGAAATATTTCACACGAGCCCCTCGCTGATCGAGCACGCCGCTGGTCGATATGATGAAAATCTCCGGTAAGCCCCGGCATTTGTGTGGTAATTTCATGCAATCAATAATGATTTACAGTACAGCCAGGACAGGCGTTGTCAGGTTTCTGGCGCGTGTTTTGGCAGATGGTTTTGTAAACTTGGACACATGTAGCAGGTATCGCAAAGTGTGAGAAGACAAGACTTTCAAGGACAGACTCGTTCGGACCTCTTGACCAGGAAGAGCCTTGTCGTAGTGGCAGGGCTCAACCGCTGCCACCAACTTAAATTATCCGGCATTCTGGTTCAGCATAAAGCGTCGCTTCGCTGCTTGCCATTTTTCATCAAGGCGGCGATCCCAACGCTGGGGCTGTCTGGTAGCGAAGGACCCCGATGTCGACGATCATCGCGACCTGTTTTCAAATGGCGAAGGGCCCTAGACAATAATACTTCCCCTGGTCTATATCTGATGACACGACGTGAGGTTCAAAGCGCGCGTTGTGTTTAATTTAATTTCATGCTTCGCCGGCTCCACCTCCGGCTTTCAATAAGAAGATCCAAACCGAAAACTAGAAACTGCAGCGACATGAAATGAAATGAAATGAATATCGAAAACGCATTGATGGAACGGCAGCGCCATACCAACGTACGATCACGCTTGGTACCGAGTCTTCCAAATCTTGCAAATGCCACGGTCGATGGATTCGTGCGCAAGTATTGATTTCTCGATTCTGTCTTTTCATCGCAGGCCACTAGAGGGACCGAAGTCACCGAATGTTCCCATCTGGGAATCTTACTCATGCTGGTGTTATTTGTAGACTACCAGCAAGCTCCCGGTTCTCGGCCCTTTATGCCTATGGATATGGCTATGCCTCTGCCTCTGCCTCTGTGGCCTATCGAGTATCGACGCGCCACTAGGAATTCAATAGCAGGCGGTACTATTGCACGCCATTATTGTCAGCCTCTAGCCGCTTAACTGCTTAATCGATGGGCTAAGGATAAGGATCATGGCAATCTGATCTCACGGCAATCTCCCCGCATGGAACTTTCAATGCCGCGATTGTGGCTTGGTTGGCGCGTGGGTGAATGCAACCGTGGCTGCAGCCGCGCGGACAAGGCTGGTTTGCAGCCTTGCAAATGTGGTCCGTCCTTTCCCCCTTTCCAAATGTCCGAGATAGGATAGTGGTCGCTGCTGAATTGACGCATGATAATAAGATCGTAAGACGTTCCTTCCTTCCCGATGTTCGGTACTCTCGTTCCTTTCTTTCTCCCTGAACTAGGCGCTCAAAGACAAGCAGCCATGCCAACGCCAAGTATGTACTGCATAAAAGTCCAATGGCATCTCAGTAGTGGCCGCACACTTCTGTCGGAGGCTATGCTTTATGTTCGCTCCTTTTATCTTCGTATCTTAACAAATTAGAAGTCTCTATCTGTAAGTGGTCAATGGACACGAGTTCCGCACTGCGAGCCTAAAAATGTTGAACAATTCCAAGAGCCCGGAGTCTCGAGGTCGGGACAGGCTGCCGGGATCCGAGCCTGACTTGATTCTCGATAATTTCCAAAAATCAAATGGGAAAACCTTAAAGGGGTCATCCACTATACACTATCCTCTGCAAGACAAGTACAGGCAGCTAACACTACCTAACAGGAATCTTTCTCGACCTTCTTCTCCAGCACGATGTGGACGGGTGCATTAAGGTTTAGAGCTACGAAGTCAACTACAGTACAACACCATGATCAGGGAGCTGCCGGCTCCATGGATCCATGTCTCACTTCCCATCATGGGGCAGAAGTAAGCGCTCGCCCCTGCTTACTGCGATAATAGTGGTCACTCCCGTCACCTACATCTATTCCGTATAGTCGTGAAGCTCTAAAGTTTCACGTGTATTTGTGGACTGCAAGCTACAATATACCGGTCAAGCAGCCGAATCACACTAGATAGTGTTTTCGCGGCCCAACATCAGGATCATCCGACCTAGCTGGCTGCCGGTCGACTCCCAACCCACGCGGGTCTGGAATTGGAACTAATGATGTGCAGCTGCTGGCAGCATTTTGGCATTTTCATCATTTTCAGCTGATTCGCTACCATTGACCTAATGGATGTGGCTGCTTAGGCTTTGAAAGCCACCCGAGAGCATGACACCTGCCAGAACGTTTCCGCAAGCCGCCAGATTTACAAAATCTCAAGGCCCGGCTGGGGTCGTCATAAAATTCTGCACTAAGCTAATCAGGCCAGAGATGCAATTTTCCCATCTCTTGGAAGGCAATAGCTCTCTCCCTGAGTCTTCATTGTTCACTTTTTTTGGCAAAGAATTTTCAATAAGCTCTCTGAAGTTCCAATAGTCGTGGTCGCCTGAGAAAGCGTTGTCGGGCATTACCCATGATCGATCTTGCGCCAAAAATCTCCATTTATCCTATAGTCCTATTCTCCAATTCCCAGATCCTAAACTCCTAAAAGGCCAGAAAGTCTTGGAGCTACTGATCTACTGGACCATATCCGCCTTTGGTAGGAACTCCGTGAACATTAAAATCTCAAATACTTCAAAATGGTTGGTCGCCGTGACAACGAATTTAAGTTTACTAGATGTTACGCCTATACTTCATCCTACGCCTTGAATTTATCCTGCACGTTGCATTTATCCGGAACCTTGCTTCCCTTCGTTTCGCTTCTCCCCCCGCAATTCGGGACCTAGCCTTTCGCTCGATCTGTGGATTTAGTTGCTCCAAGAAAACTATCACGTAGTTACTATTGCGCAAAGCGCACGGCAGAGACCCGCTAGAACTAGGCTCACGGAGGTATAACTACTTCTGTCAAGGCGTTACCGGCATTTCACTTCCCGCTCACTCACAAGTGCATCGAGCAATCCTTTCTTACTTACTTAAATATTTATTTTGGCTCGTTTCTATATTGGTATATATTCTTGGGCTGTGGAAGACGTCTCTCGTCTGTGTGCAAGTATTAGTCTCCTCCATCGCTGCTCAATGATGGATACAATTTAAGATCATCAAAGACGGGCCGTTTCACGCTCATGTATGTTCTTATTTGTGACTTGACAACCATCTACCGTACTTGACATCCGTTACCGTCACCAGAAGGGCGACTGCGATCGATGCCGCATGGTGCCTGCCAAATGGTGGCTGGCCTATCACAGCGGGCGATGGTTGCAGACCTGTGGACTCACCATCATCGAGCCTGTATGCAGGACAGAGTCGTCAAACTGGTGCACGATTGCCAATGGCCTTGATAGTCTAAGTTCGAGAATTGCTAAGCGGGAAAGACTACAACTTGAATTTAGTTCTAATGCGATCTACTGGGAAGCAAGGCAGGATTTTCGTTGAAATCATTCCGGTACTCTCTTCCAATAGGCGAATTTGTTGTGTACAGAATTTTGACATCATTCTCCTGTCTCTCACAGTGTGACAATCTGCAGCTGACGGCCTTCGCTATGAGTTAACAGTCAAACTTTGCTTCGTTGTGTAGCATGTGTCCTCTCACGCGCGAAGTGCTGTATACCACAGGAACAACATTTCTTTTTTACACTCAAAATGGCCCATGAGTCGTGCCAAATTCTCCGAATGGACGATCTCGATTTCCTAATGCGGACGAAACAACCAGCCAACACGTTTCTGGTATCCCGATTCAGCATCTCGCATAATACACTACATGAAAGAGGGAAAAAGGAATTAATCGCACGACCAAGGCAACAACCCTCCGCCACAAGATCGACGATGGGGCTATTACGATTGCAAGAAGAAAATACAAATAAGCTCTTCAGATATCACTAATGTGGAATCGGGGGATACGAAGGGTCCAGGGCAGGCAAAGCGCTAGGTCCATCACGATATTCTTTTTGGGGGATGTCAAGAGAATGAGACAAGAAGGTATCACTAAACTGAGACAATATGTGAGATGACAACAGGCGGCCCATTCCGACCTCCGAGTGAAGTGTCTTGGAATTTTTCCCGCGTGAAGGTCTCATATGTGAGACTTGGTCTAGAGATCATGGGGAAGTAGATCAACTAGGAATGCTTCGAAGCTTTATACCTTGTATACAACTTGGAAACCTAAGAACAGGGGAGATGTGTAACTGTTATCACGCTATGTTAACACAATTTATATCATACAAATACCAATATCAAACCGGTAGCGATGTATTGCATCTACAATTCAGAGCCTGGGTTCCCTGGATTATCGAACGTGAAACAGTTAAAACAAACTCAATTAGAGTATTAGACATGACTATCTCTACACAAGACAGGAGCTATGATCTCAGGGCCTTGCGAGTTGCGATGCACAGAGGGACGCCCCTTCCCGTATAGCCATGTCCACCGCGTGCAACATCCCAGCACCATTCCCAGCCCACCTCACATAATGTACAAGCAAGGACCAACAACCCCAACCCCCTGACTACACAGCGTAGCAACGCACTTTCCCCATGCCATGTACCCAAATTCCAGATCCCAGATCCCAGCATCTACATCTGCATGCACGCTCCCACGCATCGCAGATCCGATCACAAAACCCTCCGAAGCCGGTGCGAATGCAAGTCAATCACTCCACTCAACACAGCATGCCCTCCTTGTCTTACACAACATAAACACGATTTTTGAAAAAAATTCCATCCGCACACGTGATGATCCCGCAGAAGCAAGGGAATGTTCCACGCAGTTGCAGTACCACAGCATGCCGGAGCCCGAAAAGTTACCACTGCCTGCTCCTGCTTGCCTGCAAAGTCTCCGATGCACAAGAATGACGTACACCCTGTATGCGGTGCTTGTGGGACTTGCATGCGGCCGAAAAGTCCGGCCCAGGGTTTGAGAACAACGGGAAGGGAAAGAAAAAGAAAAGAGAAGAGAAGAGAAAGCGGGAAAGCAGGGGGGTGATCTGAAACCTGAAGCGCAGACCAGGTGCCTAATGTGATGCATCTGAAAATATATTTCCGTAGATACGTAGATACAAATTCGAATGTACAGATCCCAAGACATCGTAGCACAGCACCGCTTTGCAGCCCATGTCACCAACCCGTATCCAAATCCAGGCGTGTAAAGAGGAGGGATGGCGGGATTAGGAAATATACACAGCGTTCATAGCGGGGAGAATGAAGCAATTACACCACGGCATTCTGAATGAGGACGCCGGGTCGGTCTGAGGTCATGCTCTCTACTCTGAATTACCTCATAGCTGGCTTTCGATTCCTGCAAAATTTTCCTCACCCGGCCAGTGCGCTTCGGGCCACACATAGCGCATTGCCTCCCAGATATGCCTGCAAAGTACACTGTAAGCCAGAGCACTGACACGAGAATCGGTACAACTTACCTAACGTGGATAATCTCCAAGCCATCTTTCACTTCTTGTGGGAGATCCTTGGCACTAGGGCGTCGTCAGCCGAGAGAAGAGAACATAGGGCTGATTACGAAACTCACTCCTTTCTGTTCTGTGCCGGGAGAAGTACCGTCTTCACACCAGCACGGAGAGCTCCGATTAATTTCTCCTTGATACCTCCGACAGCAGTCACACGGCCACGTAGAGATATCTCGCCCTACATTGTGTCAACGCCATTGGAGTGCAAGCCTATCGGAGAAAACTTACAGTCATTGCGATGGTGGGAGGTACAGGCTTGCCCGAGAACAACGAAATGAGGGCAATTGTGTGCGCCATACCTGCAGAAGGTCCGTCCTAGATGCTGTCAGCAGCCGAATGTGGTAAGTGGTGAGGGGGCTCACCTTGGGAATTGCGCCCGATGGGCAATGCACGTGAATGCTGCGTTTTTTCATGATGTTTCCGGACGGGTCGTGTGTCAACCCGAGTTCATAAGCATGGGCTTTGACCCACGACAGCGCCACCTCGACGCTCTCCTTGAGCACGTCGCCGAGCTTGCCTGTGAGCTGCACACTGCCGCTTCCCGGCATATCAGCCACCTCGATGAAAAGTATGCTGCCGTTCCCTCCGGAACTATAGGCCACGAGACCTGTCACGATACCAGGGCGACTGGTCAGATTGTTAGCACCCGTCTCATATACCCGGCGATATTCTCAAGCTAGAATCTTGCATGCACGAAAGTGCAGAATGTAGATGCACGGTATCAGATACAAATGAAATGGGAGGATGAAGTACCTTGTCTTCTCGGCAATTTCCTCGTCATATTTCTCGATTCCGAGGATGTCTTCGATGTCTTGCACCGACAACTGAGGTTTATATTTCTCTGCAGAATTCGAGTCAGCATCCCCAACACAGTTCCTCGAAATCGGGGGAAATTACCAGCGTGGCCCGAATCCTTTGCCTCAGCGTATTCCACAGCTTTCGCACGGCATACAGAGCCAATCTCCCTCTCCAAGTTCCGAACACCTGACTCTCTTGTGTACGACTCGATAATCTTGGACACAACGTCTTGGGTAAACTCAACCTGCCCCTCCCCGAGACCATCTATACCACGTCAGCACTCGCAGAATTTTCAAGGGAGCGGGGTCCTTACTGGTACGAATTTGCTTTGGAATCAAATGTTGTAGCGCAATATGTCTCTTTTCCAAAGTTGTGTAGCCCGACAAGTTAATAGTTTCCATACGGTCGAGCAAAGGAGGAGGTATTGTGTCCAGGCTATTCGCAGTAGCAATAAAGAGAACTTTGCTAAGGTCAATGGGAATGTTGACATAGTGATCAGTGAAAGTGTGATTTTGCTCCGGATCCAAAACTTCTAGCATTGCTGCTGATGGATCCCCATGGAAATTGGAAGTTCTACTAGGCTTTAGTAATCCAGTTTGACGAAGTAGATTCGAAAGTACTCACCCAACTTTGTCGATTTCGTCGAGCAGGAACACCGGGTTTGAAACTCCAACCTTCTTGAGACCTTGTACGATCAAACCTGGCATAGCTGCAACGTATGTTCTGCGGTGTCCTCGTATTTCGGCTTCGTCCCGTACTCCTCCAAGAGAAATACGATGAAATTTCCTTCCCAGAGCGGTCGCCACTGACTTTGCCAAACTTGTTTTTCCAACGCCTGGAGGACCAACTAGAAGGAGGATCGGTGACTTGTCGACCATTCGCTTGCCCTTCAAGATTTCTACCTTCTCTACCGCTTTTTCCTCTTCCGCTTTGGCGACTTGAGCATTTACATCGTCATTGATTGACTGCTTAAGCTTAAGAACCGCTAGGTATTCGAGTAAACGCTTCTTGACCTTCTCCAACCCGTAGTGATCATCATCGAATTGCTTTCTTGCCCGGGGTAGGGTTTCCACGCCGAGATGATCATCTGTTGTCGCAGACCAGGGTATCTCTGCCAGATTCTCCAGATAATTCCGTGTGACTTGATATTCTGCTTGAGCGGGTGACATTTTCTTTAATCTCTTGAGTTCCCGTTCTGCGATTTTTGCCGCCTCGGGGGTCATTTTCGCAGCATCAAGCTTCTTTTTCAACTCCTCCATCTCATTCGGCTCTTGATCTTCATCAGGGGGTTGTCCCATCCCACCCATTCCTGGCAATGGCATTCCAGACATCCCTGGTCTTCGCATTCTCTGATTCCTGTTCATCTGGTCCAGGTCGATATTCGAAGGGATACTTGTACTGGTGATGGTCGTAACAGATACGTTGCTCTTGATGTTACCCACCTGCCGCTGTAGGAGCTCAATTGCTTTTTCCAAGCGATCTTTCACATCCAATGCAGCCAAAACCTGTAATTTTTCTTCCAATGAAGCTTCAACAATATTTGTCATAAAATCCGCCAGAATTCCAGCATCTTGTATTCCCTTCTTTGCAATATAGAGCTCGAGACGCCGCGCAAGTACTGGAGATAAACCTGAGGATCCGGAACTTCGGGGAAGCAGCGATGAGAGCCGTAATAATGTTAGGAGTTCACGAGATAACTGTTTAAGGTGGGCAAATAGTCCTTGAATGGCAACGTCTTCTGGAGAAACAGCTTCAATAAGTTAGCCCATGATTCGCTCTGTATGGGTGCGAAATCTTCACCATCATCGTATTCATATGTAACCTCTGCTTCAAAGAAAGGTCGCTCTTGGGTGATCCTCTCAACCCTGATTCTAGCTACTCCTTCCACTAACAACGCGAACTCCCCAGTACCCCTCCCTTCGACGCCAGATATCTTCGCAGCTACCCCATATCCAAACAAATCATCCCTTGTGGCGCTCGAGGGATCTATATTCGGTCGATTCTTTGGGTTTGGGCTTCTTTCGTTCTGCGATATCATCTTCCGGCCATTTGGCGTTAAGAATGGAGAGTTGAGGGGTACGCAGGCAATGTTGACATTGTCTAATCGTTGGCTGGGCGTCTTTGCAGCTGCCCGGCTGTAAATATTTGAAAGAAGGGCTGGCACATCAGGTCGATTGCCAGCTACAGGAATCCGCAAGACGATTCCGGGTAGCAGGACCGTGTCTTTGGCCAGGGGGATAACGGGGAGAGTGACGGGCTTGACCGGCGCCATGGTTGCGTGTCAAGCAAGTCGTAGCAATAATAGAAAGTGCGAGATTAGAGGCAAACTATTTCGGAGTTCGTTATATCGTGTGAGGCTTGGTGTAGTGTTGTTGATTAGAATGGGAGGAGGAGATAGATGAATGTGAATGCGGAGGTGGCAATGACCGTGAATCGAATCGCATCATGGGAGTTCGCGAATCGAATCCAGGCACAAGCCGAGGTCCAACGTGCCGACTAATCGTAGCAACACAACACCATTTTATTCAAATAAGTCTTTCGATTGCCAAAGTAAAAGTAAAATTATATACATTTGATATTCATACATGAACTACGTTTTGTTTGTCAATACACGTCGTTAATTAGGGGGTTGAAATCACATAGCTACATAGCTACAGTACATGACCATGTGATCAGACCCCTTGGCAACACAATGCCGACCAGGAAGCTTCAACCAACAACAAACATGGATTTCATCCTCTATCAACACCTGGTCGTCACTTCCAAGTGCTTTATCATAAGACCTGCGATATCCCCCTAGATGGGCTTCTACAAAGTGCATTGTAGGAATTAGGCGACTCCTAGACCACTTCAATCACCAGAATCAATATGACAGCACTCTCTGGGTCGATATTGGACAGCTGGCGCCAGAAACTTCAAAGCCACGCAGGAACCAACGAAATAGAAGAACCATCCTATTTTGCTTCCTCTCCGCAAGGTCTCGTCACGACTTCACACCCCGCAAACTTTTCTATCGGAACCGGCTCGCAAGTGCTTTCTGAGGTATTGTCAAAGTGCTTGGCAACTACCCACGAACTCATCATCGTAACTTGCTTTTGGGCGAAATCTCAATCTCAGGCCTCTTTGAGTTCGTTACTGCTCAAACTTTCCTCCAAAGCCGTTGCTCAAAATCGAAAGATCCAGGTACGGATTTGCTTCTCGTCCCGGTCTCTCACACAGAAACTCTTTCAGACATCGTCATTAGATGGGAAGATATACCCTCCCTCATCATGGGTATCTTTTGGATTACCAGCCCCAGAAGAACTTTCTGGCTTGGAATTGGTCATCAAGAGTATTTTTGTTAGGCCTTTCAGTGTCATGCATCCGAAGTTTATACTCGTCGACAGACAGCTAGCTTTCATGCCAAGTTGCAACGTAAGTTGGGAAAACTGGTTTGAAGGGTCTATAGAGATGCGTGGCGAGATCTGCGAGAAACTTCTTGACTTTTGGACTTCATTTTGGTCCAGGGGAGTCGATCCATTACCCCTATTTTCAACCAACACAGTGGAACTGAGCACAGAGAGAGCGTCAGAAATCCAGGAACAAACTGTGATAAAGACAGTAGCCTTTCATTCATCGGCCTCGACAACACCGACTACCAAGACAGTCCTTCTACCTTCACCACATCACTCTAGCCCCAACTTCCGGCCACTCTGGCTGTCCCCACCTAACACACCACCGACCCCTCTCAACACCTTCCTTCTACACGTCTTCAGTACAGCCAGGAATGACATCTTCATCCAAACGCCCAACGTCACCTCTCCTCCTCTGATCGAGGCCCTCTTCTCAGCACTAAAGCTCGGTGTGAACATCCACCTCATAACAAGCAGCAAGCTCATGATATTAGAGCAACTCGTCACGGCCGGCACCATCACTGAATTCGAACTATGGAAGCTCCGTCGGCGACACCGTTCTCTGATTAGCAACTATACCAAAACCTCCACTTCTGACCCAGAAGCCATAGTTCCACAGCCAGGAAAGTTGAGAATGGGGTATTTTCACCCTAAATTAGGATCCTGGGATACGAACGAGCCTGTAAAAAGTCATCTCAAGTGTGTGATTGTGGACGAAGAGATCACAGTATTGGGAAGCGGCAATATGGACCGTGCAAGTTGGTTCACGAGCCAAGAGCTGGGGGTTGCGTTTTTCTCTGCAGATATGGCTAGGGAAATTAGGAAATGTGTGGATGAGGGATTAGAGGGGAGGGTGCATTACGTTTGTTAATTGTAGTAGCGAAAGCTCCAGTAGGATACCTCAATTATTGGCCAATTTTAACACTTTGATACTCTGGCTTTACCACGAGGGCTTTGCAAGTCTGAAAAATGAAATTTGAGCTTACTCGAACGTTGAGGACATACCCAAACCCATCTTTAATGTCCCAGACCAAGTGGGACATTCACAATCTCAGAGGACATTGTCCTTGCAGAGCCTGTAACGAAGAGCATTCTCAGAACATCCAGCCCCACGTACTCGGGTAACAACTGGATTGTCCAAAAAGAGCTGCCGTACTCTCGTATATCCTCACCTACGACTTCTTACTGCAATTCTCAAGCATCCGTGATTAGTCGGAAAGCGGCGATCATTGGAACAATTTGTTCAAACACCGTTGAGCTACGACCAGTCTATAGTCTTATGAAAAGATAGCCTTGCCGTATCTCGAGGCTGGTGAAGGAGAATGCCCGGTGAACACTAACTTAAATCCAAATTAAGAATCCAAACTCAAATTCGGTGCCAGACCATACATTACCCTGTTTTGCTCTGACATGCTGGCCAGCCTGTGGTTGACAATTTCGTTCCAGTCGAAATCCAAAGTCTAATGACTTGGAAGAAAGAAGGAGACCAGAGAGAGATGAAAAATGTTGCTTCCTCCTGAACGAGCGACGGTACGCTCTGTTAGAAGGAGTGACGGCAGTCGCACTTTCCCGAGCCATCGACTAGTCCACTAGGGAAAAACGCTCCAACACGACGGACCTCGACAATAGGATTTGGATGAGGCTCGCACAAGACCTTACACTATCCCAATGTGAGATATCACACGAAACTAATGTCTACACATCACCAGTAGTCAACCTATCAGTGATAGCGAGACATTGTATGCTCTTAACAATCTTCAAACTATATCAACATGTAGTGGTTGAAGTACTTTCAGAAGCCTTGTCAAATCATTAATTTCTCATTCATAGAACTACAACCTAACTTGCGGGGTGTCAACACAAACTCCTTGACTCCATAAATACAAATCTTGGTATTTGTCCGATCCATCCACTCCAGTCATTTCATCTTTCGTGCCAAACATGTTCATTTATTCAAAGCTCAATGATCCTCAACTGCACAGTTGGGGTGCAAGACGTAAACAACTTGCTCTGCAGCGCTTGAGCTACCTTCTCCACCGTCATCCATGAGACCTTGCCCTCTTATAGCCATCAAGATATTCTCCTGTTGAGATGTTAGCGTGTGTACTCTTTTCGAGAGGTCAACGGAAGGAACATACCTTAACCATCCTCTTAATGATCTTCTTCACCAAAGCCATCTCGTTATGATAATCCTCCTCCCCAGCAAGCTCGTCTTCTTTCTGCTCCAGATACCACTGAACGAGCTTCTCGCCATCAACACCTTCACCCTGGCTCATCTCATCCTCATTCACTCTCTGCACAAGCAGATTAACAATACTGATGTATTTGTCGTAAGTGATCTTCGTTCGTCGACTCTCAGGCGCAGGAGTGGCAGAAGCGGCGCCAGCGCCACCATCTGGTCCATTATCCCCATCTTCGTCATCATCAGGCCCATCAGCCATTGGTGAGTCGCCATCGTTGTCTCTGCGGTTGCCAGTGGCACCGTTGGGTCCAAGAACCTCATCTTCTTCCTCGTCAACGTCCACATCATCTTTCTCCACTGAGATGATACTTTGTCGAAGGAGGTTGAAGGCTTCAATGACCATGCTGGGTGTGATCTCTTCAACGCAGTTGGCCTTTGCGATAGCTTCCGACAGACGAATCATGGATTCAAGTTGTCTGACAGTTATTCTGTAGCTGTTTCGTCCAATGCCCCCTTGAGCATCATCACTTCGGAGCTCCTTATACTTGTTTACTAAGATTTCCTTGGCTTCAGGTGTGAACTCGGGCTTGAAAGTTCTTGCGAATCGAATATATCTTTGAAGCTGTTCGGTAGAGAACTCGGGTTGTACTGCCTCATCGCGAAGCTGATGGATCCCAACGATATGCTCGGCTAGATGGCGATCAACACTCTCGTTGCACTCATCCAAAATGACAAAGAAGAGATCGAAACGTGACATGATGGGAGCCGACATGTTAATGTTGGCCCTCAATGTCGTCTTGCGGTTATATCGACCTCCGACAGGGTTTGCTGCGGCCAGGATAGATGTTCTGGCATTGAGTGTTGCTTGGATACCAGCTTTTGCGATAGAAATTGTCTGCTGTTCCATAGCTTCATGGATGGCGACCTGATCACTAATATCCATCTTGTCGAATTCGTCAATGGCGCAAATGCCATTGTCTGCCAACATCAGAGCACCAGCTTCGATCGTGAACTCGCCAGTCTCCTCGTCTTTGACAACAGCTGCCGTGAGACCAGCTGCAGAAGAAGCCTTTCCAGACGTATAGACTGCTCGTGGTAGGAAAGAGCAGATGTACTTCAGGAACTGGGACTTTGAAGTCGAAGGATCGCCGACAATGCAAATGTTGATATCTCCTCTTAGTTGCATTCCTTCAGGGGTGGTCTTGCTCAAACCGCCCATTAATTGCAAAAGAAGACCTTTCTTGACAATCTCGTGGCCGTAAACCATAGGTGCAAGTGAGTTGACAAGTCGAGAGTAGATATGATCACTGTGAACCATCTTTCGAAGATCCTCAATTTCGGCATGTGTCATGGAAGCAAGAACAGCTTCTTGGGCATGGTCTCCTGGTTCATTTGGATCAATTGGAGCGGTCTGGTTGAGAGAAGCCAAGATGTTGTTGGATTGGCCATTGAGCTGCTGACTGACTGACGAGCCAGTTGTCGAGGTATCCGGAGTCACCATACAAGCCAAGAAGGCAAGTCTGTAAGTGAGATCGCGAACACCCAGTGCTTTGAGCCCAGTAACACCGTTGGCATCACCGCTTCGATTCTGGTTGTCTCGTACTGCCATTGGACGGACACCAGGCAAACCCAATTGACTGACATCGGGAACGACAATAAGAGCACCCGTAAAAATGCACTTCTCTCCAGCCTTAGCCCTCTCCACAATTTCTCCTCGAAGAATGACATCCATTGTGCGAGGCATGCTTCCAGTTGGGATCTCTGAGCTGTTTTCCTGGACTCGGACCTTCTGCCAATCCACAAATGTGCTTTGTCTGATGTCTAATCTCCACATCAAACGATTCTGACAAGTTTCGTTGGGGCATTGTGTTGGCTCGCTATACCGGAATGTTTGCTCGACGTTTGGAACAGTACTTTTGCAGGCCTCGCAGATGAAAGTTGCAAGCGAAAGTTCAGGTCGGACTTCCGAAGTTCTGGTGACTGTTCCAGAAATAGAAAGCAGCTGTCCAATGTTGGCCGTTCTCAGATGTCGAACACGAGAAACAAGGGGTAGGTTGTAGAATGCTAAGGTGAATAGCTTGTCTGTTTGTTGATTCGTTGTCTTGTCTCCCTGGAAATCGGATTGACTTGCAGATGCAGCGTTGCTAGCCCCTGATGAAGTCTGATTGCTCGAAGCCGTTGGCTGGCGATGGTCTCTGAAGTATCGAGGCTCGTATTTGGCGATCATATTATGTAAAGCCTTCGTTAAGAATGGTAAAAATCTGTAGTATTCCTCCACAATGCCTTCTGCCAAAGCGCCGCCCTTGTATTGAGAGAGGTGGGTGTAGTCCACGTAGAGAGTCGACAGCTGGTAAGTCCTTAGTCCGTGAATTTGCGCGACATAATATTTGTCGGTTGTCATAGCACTCGAAGGAGGCACTCCAGACATTGTTGGGTCTTCAATAAACCTAGGCCATGTCAGATCTATTGCAATCCGAAGAGGGGGCTTCTTACGTTTCAAGGAACTCTTCGAATGTGTCCCGGACATATTGACCTATGGCATCTTCTACTCGAGGGACGGCTCTGTCTTTCCTTCTTGGACGGCCGTTTCCTGTTGGTATCTGATCATCTGCAAAGCCCTCGTCGTCGCTCAAGGGCGCAACGCTCTCAGAAGGAGGTCCTCTCGGTCGAGCAGACGACCCTCGCTGATTGCGCGCTCTTGGGGCACCGCGGCTGCTAGGAGCTCCCATATCAGAGACGGCGTCGGAATGCATGACTGAAGCCATTTTGAGAAATAAAGAAGTGTTGTGGTGGGAATTGGTGTTGATGGGGTTCGAAGAAAAGGAGAATGAAATTTAGCGCTTAAGCAAATGTCGCGTCGAAACGCGATTTCGACGCGACAACAGCGTTTGTGGCGCGAACAAACCACCGTAATAGAGTGTTTGCATGAAGTTTGCTTAGTGGGGGGTATTACTTGATTTAACTTCCATCAATTCTCGATTGAAAGTCCCAAGACCACGTAAACTTCTCAAACCGAGGCCTTTCGATTACCCTCAAGTCAAACAGTCGCGAACGAGATGAATACATTTCACTATTCCCACAACTTGGACTTTTGATTATGTCGTCATCCAGTCTTTCTTCCTATTACTTATTTCTTTCTTCAATGTCTTGAGGAGTGACTTAATTCGAGATGAGAGCTATTTTTCAGAAGCGATCGATAATTGCTAGTAGACAAATGAGACATCATTTCTTTCTTCTTTAATCCTACAATGGCAACCTTCACCAAGCCCCCCAAACCCCACTACTTCTCCTACCGTATTGCCCGCGGCGAGCAAGGCGTCTTAACTTATGAGCCATATAAATCGTTCCTCCTCCCTCACTGGCGCTTTCGCACGGTTCCTATAGCCCGATCCTCCGCCGAAACTCTCTACCAACACTTCCTATCCTTCTACGAGCAAGGTGACTTCGTAGGCATGGATATGACGCGCAAGTTTATCCAAATGGGAATGACGAGGGCGAAGAGATATGCGAATTATCAGGGTGGCAGGAAGTATGCTGACGGGAAGCAGAAGGATAAGAGTGAGGGGCATAAGGGTAAAGAGGAAAAGAAGGAGGCAAGTGCGATTTTTCGGGAGTACTGGGAGACGTGCAAAGCACATGAGGGATATGGGATGTTAAAGGAAGACTTTTCGAAGGAACAAAAGGAATGGGACAGGATCGAGAAGGATAGAGTGAAAATCGAGGGGCAAGAAGAGGTAAAAATTGAAGAGAATGAAGAGGTGGAGCTACCTGCGAAGAAACGACGAAAGAAATCATGAGAATCTCCAATTCGAGGCTAAATGTTTTGGTATTATCCTACAACGCCTGTCCCAATCCATAACGCCATCATATCCTGTTATCTATTTCGTCGCGGCGTCTTTAGCTTCTTTGCTATCCGAATGCGAATGTATCTTTCTACCATTAGCATCAAACCTTCATCTTAAGTTTCCAAACGTACCTGGTCGGCAAAAGTAATCCACTCTTGTACACCCCTCATATAAGGATCCATAGTATCATCCGGCAGCGCCTCATGCCCCCAAACCATTATATCCTCAAACTCAGACTGCTCCTCCATAATCTTGACCTCGGGGACCTCCTCAGCATCTTCATCGTCGTCAACTGGCGTTTCTTTAGGAAAAATTTGGTCCGTTGACGAGATGACAACTCCACGGTATCCTTTGGGTATCTTCAATTGCTTTCCATGTAGTTTCCGGCCGCGGAAATAGGCGATCGTCTTTCCCTCTAGAAAATGCCTTCAGTCTTTTTACATGCTAGTGCGAGTTCGTTTTCTTACCAGCAGTCTTGCGTGGCTCCCAGTATCGTTTTGAGGCATTGACAGGTCCATTGTGATTTATCCGGCATGGGAGAACATTTGGTGTGCATTTGCCTTTATGGCTCTTGCTTTTTTGGATCGTGAGCATCGTACTGCTTGTGTTCAAGGCAGGAGGTAGTTTCTCGATACTTGAGATCGAAGCAGTCGCGTGTTGAAGAAGCGACGACGCGACGCGACGCGTTCGTGGCGTTGTGGCGCAAATTTTGATGATCTGTGCGAGACGGAAACTCCCGCCTTTTCTTTTCACTTGCTGAATCAAGTCTCTTGGCAATAGCTAATTTCACCATTTTGAATAATGATACTGCAGCAACTGATACTTTTAACCAATTCTGAGTATGTTGTCGGAATTTTGAAGTATCTCAATTGACTGCTCGTGAATTTCCTTCACCGCTTCTCTCTTATCACATCTACATCTACGGACCACGCTCCGGATCCGAAATCCACGGCGCGTTTCAAGCCCCCAGCAGAAGAAATGGGATGCCGCTGTATCTATCCGGTACATACAGCTTCCGACGCTACAGTACAAATTTCAATGCGCGCCTCATGTCCAGGGACTTCTTCCTAACGGAGATCGTGTTACCGCTGCATGACACCCTTGTAGATTACATACGCAAGTTTCTTAAACGGTTTCCTTTCCACGACTATGTTGGCGAATGCGAATATTGAAGTCAGGCAAATTCATAGAATAGAGTAATATTTTAGGAGCAAGAGAACACCTCGGGACATTGGGAAGTCCGAGATATGTCTCAAAAGGAAAAATGGTGATGTCAACACTCATGTCCTTGTAACGTGTTGATACGAGTGGAACCGCTTCGAATATGTGCTTCGGACAACGGAGAATGTGTGTAAATTTAAAAACGGAATTTATCATTAACTCTTGAGGATCTCGAGCTTTTCATAGGCTCATTGGTGTCTTGGTCGAAAAGCTTGAGAGTTCCACGGCAGGACTTTACGAAACAATTTCTGGAAGCGTTTTCTGTGCTCGAAGCCAACCCGAAGAAGCCAAGTCAGTACATGCACAGATCCATGATAGAGCTTCCAGGCACGGACTTTTAAAATGCACTAGTAGTGGGGCAACCATGCATTGGGTTTACTTCCCCCTCCCTTGTCTTCTTGAGGTAAGGGCCCACGCCTGGAACACTTCGTCATGGCACGGTTCCTGAGGGCGCGGAATTTTGTAAATTCCCATTGTCGGGGCGTCTCCGAGCAAGGTCCCAATTTCTATTCTTCTAATCACTTCCTTCTCTCTTCTCCGTCATATCCCAGAGTACCACACGCACATTCAATTAACAAGTATACCTGAGACGCCATTAGGTCAAATCCGAGAAGTGAAGCACCAGCGAATCACAACCACGAGAGGTTTGTCAGAGGATATTGGCGTGTGATACAAGGTCGACGTTGGGTCAGCGTTGGGTCAACGTTGAGTCAAGGTGAAGTCACCGAAACAACCCACCGGATTGCGCGTTGGATGGTGCCATTTTGCGCGGGTTTTCTCTTCTCGACATTATACCAAATCCCTCATCAATTCAAAGTCGACAGATAGCGCGTAGACACACAATCCCAGGGTGATAGTCAAAAAAACACGCCATCCTCGAAATGGCATCCTACCTCACCCAGCCACTGGCTCGTGGCAGTGATCTTATTCGAAGCACTCTCGGAAGCGTATCGTGGGGTCCTGCGCTATCCATCTCCAGGGCAGCCGTGGTGTCCCTCTTTTCGCGCATCGAAAATGGCACTTTGGTGATAATCGACGAGACGACGGGGCGCACCACCAGCTATGGGCAAAAGATTGCCAAAGAGCACTCAAAGATGACAAATGGCGTGAATGGAACGCACAAGAAGAGCAGCGGGGCAGGTAAAGTCGAGTTAGTGGTTAGGAAAGAGACGTTTTGGGTACGCTTATTCCTGTTCGCGGATATGGGATTCGCAGAATCGTATATGCTGGGCGAGGTTGAATGTGCGGACTTGACGGGTTTCTTCCAGGTATGTAAAGCGAAGAGAGGAAAACACACAGAAATTCCGATACTAATGATTCATCAGCTGTTCATATTGAATCGAACACAATTGGCCAATGCGACCACCCTGACTTCTTCCATTGCTGCCACGATAACAGGACTTGCAAGAGGTACCAATACACTTTCGAATTCTTTGCTGAACGTGTCGGCACATTATGATATCAGTAATGAGATGTTTGCTGCGTTTTTGTCCGATGACATGACATATTCTTGTCCAGTGTGGAAATCAAAATTGAGCACGGACGAGAGAGAAGAGACACTAGAGGCGGCCCAGATGACGAAGTTGAATCGATTTATAGATGGTGCACGGATAAAACCCACAGACCATGTTCTGGAAATTGGAACAGGCTGGGGATCATTTGCAATAGAAGCGGTACGAAAGACAGGATGTAGAGTCACGTCTTTAACATTGTCGATCGAACAGAAGGCACTCGCCGAGAAAAGGATTGCGGCAGCTGGATTCGCGGATAACATTGAAGTGAAACTCATGGACTACCGAGCGCTTCCAACTCCCAAAGTACCCTATGACAAGGTCGTTTCAATCGAAATGCTGGAGGCAGTCGGGAAAGAATATTTGGAGACATATTTCAGCTGCATACATCGACTCCTGAAAAAAGACGGGATAGCAGTGTTTCAGTGTATCACTATGCCCGAAGGACGATACGAAGCATATGCAAAAGGCGAAGACTTCATCCAAAAATACATCTTCCCAGGAGGACATCTTCCATCTATCACACAGCTTGTTGACAACATCACTAAAGGATCAGAGGGTACATTGATCGTGGAACGAATTGAGAATATTGGAGGCCACTATGCGAAGACTTTACGCCTTTGGAGAGAACAGTTTCTTGCAAATTTCGAATCTCGAATTCGATCCGCTCTCAGGATTGAGCATGAGGAGATGGGCGAGAAAGAGATTGATGTATTCCGAAGAAAATGGGAGGTGAGTAGCCTGTTCTCGCTGATTTCGAAAGAAGCTAATCCGAACAAGTATTATTTTTCGTATTGTGAAGCTGGGTTCGCGACTAAGACCCTTGGGGATGCGATAATTACTGTTGGTCGTGAAGGGGCGATGGAATTGATGGAGGGTATTCCACTTTGATTTGCAATTCGTTCCATCTAAGCGTCGGAGTTTTGATGATTCGATAAAACTTGTGTTATTTGCCTGCGGCATAGTGAGGTGTTTCGAGAGCCTTCCATTCTAGATGAGTTTTTAAGAGAATAGAAATTGTGATTCCAAGTGTCGAGGAATTAAACGGTGGCTCTGAGTGTGGGTCCTTTGCAGTGACAACAAGTCAGCCCTAGGTATTATAAACGTCTAGTAGACTGGCGGCAAACAAAACAAGCAGCACTGATTTCGAATGTGCCGCGCTGAGTGGAACATTCAAAATACGCGATAATCAGTGCCTCTCAGCCGGGAAGTAGATTGCCCTTTGTCATTTTGGGAGGCGTTCTCAATGCTTGGCTTTCTTCTTCTTTTTCGGTTTGGATTTCGAACTGCTACTGGGATGTACAGGGAATCGCTGAGCGTGTTCAACATCGAATGCTGATTTGTGTCGTCTAAACAGCAACATTGATGCTCGGGCATCCTCGACACTGGAATGCTCTCCCCCTTGTATGTCGACTCCTAGGATTTCTTTCGCCAGCTTCTTAAGACTTGGTACTTTCCCAGCACTGTATTTCCTGAACCCAGAGAACCTAGATGTATCGCGGATATCTCTTTTTGGGTGAGTCAACATTAAAACCTCTAGATCGTTCCTCACAGCGTGGCCCACAACAACCCTGTCATCCAAGATCTTAGAAACTTGCTCCTGAACCTCCTCGAACTCCCGTGCTGTTGGCATGTGCTTCGGTGACACACCGCTGACATGGGTCCGCCAATCTGTGACAAATTCCTTTGGTCGTACGAAAGAATCGTAAACTTGTGTCCCATGGAAGTTCACAATGCTGACCCTAGCCAGAACTGATCGGTCCTCATCTCCACCAACCCCAACCATCTCGCAATCAATGCCCACGTATTTTCCAATATCCACGTCCTTCGAAAGACCTCCATTGATGTTATCCGTCTTGGCTCCCCGTATCGTAGTATCCTTCAAACCTCCTCCGTATGCCGCTGCGAGATCTCCGGGTGATATGTCATTGTCTTCAGCCCAGAGAGCCAAGGACGCAGATGGCGCTTCGTCTGTGGCTTCAGGTATCTCTGCCTGCTCAGAGCTTGCACCAATACCCATTCTTCTCTTCTTTGCAACCCTTCCAAGCAAGCCACTTTCCACCTTCACCGGATTCCCTTCCAGTCTCCTGCGCTTCGCGATAGTGTTTAACTGGCGCTCTGTGGGAGTGACTTTTCGTTTTCGCTCTGAGCTAGATTTTGATTCTTGCCTTAAAGTAGCCTGTAGCTTTTTCCAATTGCTGGAGAGTTCGGGTGCCATTTCATTGAGGTCGTGTTACTGAATCATGTCGGTTGTTGCAGAGCAGGATTTCTCGCTCGGCGGGGTTTTCGTTTTCCTTCCTCGACTCGGAATTTAACAGGGGTGACGAGGCGCAAGGCTGGAGCCATTTTTAGCGTACCGTGCCCTGTAAAGCCTTGCGACTTCCCCTCCAAACCACTCCACGACAACTTCAAGCATCGAAATCAATTGCGCAACGACACATTTCCATCAAATAAAGTCCAGTATTCATCATGACGGGTGGTGCACAATCTCAAGAGCCTGCCGTGGGCTCCCCGGCGCCGAAATTGAAAAGCAGAGCGACCGTTGATACTTTGAGGTGAGTCGTGATATTCTGGTCTTGCGCTCGGTACTGACCTCACTGCAGGATAGGATGTCTCGCTATGGTTGAGAAAGTGAGTTCAAGTTCCTCTTCACCACCATAATCTGAGCTCTGTTTACAATCAAATTATAACCAAATGGTTTTGCGATTCGAGTTATCTATTCCTGACTTCGTTCTAACATTACTTCTCAGGATGGACAACCAAGACGAGCAGAAATCTTGAGCATCAAAGAGACAAAAAGCGGCCGACAATTCTACTGCAACTTCGACAACTACAACAAGCGTCTTGATGAATGGGTTCCAGCTGCCAGAATAGATTTTGGCCAGGAGGTTGAGTGGCCAAATCCAGAGAAACCCAAGGAGACCAAAAATGCAGCAGCGCCCCCAGCAAAGAAGACCGCCTCTGCTCCAAAGAAAGCGCAAAAGCGACCTGCTGCGACAAGAGAAGCTTCGATTGCCTCAGTGGAGGGGGAGACACCGCGGGCATGGAATGAGTCCCTCGAATCACAAAAAGCCACTCCCGACGCGGAAGGAGACGAGAAACCCATTCTTTCACTGGATCTTGATGAAGCAACTCCCGGACCAGAAGATGAAGATGCCATGGATATTGATGAAGCTGCGGCGGAGGCAGTAAGGGCAAAAAAAGAACCTCCCGAGGCATTCAGCCGTGAAGAGGAGATCGAAAAGCTTAGGACCGGTGGCTCAATGACCCAAAATCAGGCCGAAATCTCTCGAATCCGGAATATATCAAAAGTTCAGTTCGGCAAATTCGATCTCTTCCCCTGGTACTTCTCTCCTTACCCCGAGACTTTCACCCAAGAAGATCTCATGTACATATGCGAGTTCTGCTTGAGCTATTACGGAGACGTCAAGGCGTTCACTCGGCATCGGCATAAATGCGAAGTGCAACATCCTCCTGGAAATGAAATTTATCGGGATGACTACGTCTCATTTTTTGAAATAGACGGTCGTCGGCAACGGACTTGGTGTCGAAACTTGTGTCTGCTTTCGAAGATGTTCCTTGATCACAAGACACTCTACTACGACGTTGACCCTTTTCTCTTCTACGTGATGACGACAAGAGATGAGAAGGGATGCCACCTAGTTGGTTACTTTTCCAAAGAAAAAGAAAGCGCAGACGGCTACAATGTAGCTTGTATTCTCACCCTCCCACAGTTTCAACGGAAAGGTTACGGTCGCTTGCTCATTCAATTCTCTTACGAGCTAAGCAAAATTGAAAATAAGCAAGGGTCTCCCGAGAAGCCATTATCGGATTTGGGTCTCCTATCCTATCGACAGTACTGGACTGAAAACCTGGTGGAACTCCTCCTCGAGTTCAACGACCGGGAAGAGAGATGCAGCATCGAGAGCCTTGCAAACCAGCTAGCAATGACCCCACTGGACGTGGAGAGTACCCTGCAGGCTCTTAAAATGCAAGTCTATCATAAAGGCGAGCACAAAATAGTACTGCCGACACATTTGATAAAGAGACATGAAGCTATGAAGGAGAAACAGAAGACGAAACCCAAACGACAAATAGACCCTGCAAGGATACAATGGAAGCCACCCGTTTTTCAGGGTGTGGCGCGTAGTTGGGGCTGGTAGGATCAGCCCTTGCCACAACAGAATCAATTGCCAAAGCAACCGCCAAAGCCACCGCCCAAGCCCACTCGTTCGCAGCGGAAGAAAAAGCCGACAGAAAAAAAGCGACAGGCGGAGAATCATGATTCAGACGAAACAATTTCCGGGGAGTTTTAAAGGGGGGTAAAATAAGGAAGGGCATTCATAGAGCATGGCGTTTAGCATCGAATACTTATTCGTAATGTCTCACAAGAAGTGAGACATTATAAAATCTCAACTCATACAAAGTGATTCATCATATGAAAAATGAAGAACGGCTAGTATTTGGGGGTATCTTAACAAGACGTATTTAACGGCTCTGCACTTCTCCAGACAACAATTAACCACTACCAGCTTGCCGAAACTAAATTAATAGAACTCGCCGTCATCCGGTCTGATGTTCCATTCCACCCATACCTAAGAAGTGTCAGTAGATGTATCGAGATAAAGATAGAACGGGAAACAAACGTCAGCCCCTGGCCCAGCATGATCTTTAGCCATCCTCTCAATCAATAACTCCGTAACCTTATGCTCCTCCTCAATCTCCTCCGCCTCCTCATCCTCAGGCTCATAGTCCAACAACTCAAAGCACAAACTAACGCCCTTCTTGCACAACGCAAAGAATCCGTCAAATAGGGACCAGCCCTGGTTACCGGTAGACAAACAGTCTGGCTTGAGTCTCAGCGTAACATCTTCAAGCTTCGGATACCCCGCCAGCAACGCAGCAAGTCGCGGCAACTGCTTATCCTCGTAAAAATCAACTTCCCAATCCCCCGGCGTGATATTCAACACTACTTTGCTAGCATCCTGACACAAAGCCTTAGTTCTCATCAGAGCAGCATAAGCGGCATTCGCCTTCCTCTCTCTCCGGTGCGCAATTTCGTCAGTGTAGATTTTAATCTCCATATAACTCTCAGCCGAAATCACAGGCAGCGCTTCCAGAAAAGTCTGCTTGCAAACGAGCAGTATATTGTAGCGCTCGACGTTGTTCCAGCGGATGGATGAGGTGGACTTGCTGTCCCCGTGCACGACGTAGTCGGGGATGTCGTACATTTCATCACGGGAGCGGGAGAGGATGAATGTCCAGGAGTAGATTTTGTTGCGAATTTCGCCGGGGAGGAGCAGGAATGGGAACTGGGTTGCTTTGTTGAAGGATGGTGGGAAAGAGAGGTTTGGGAGGCTTGCTGTGAGGTTGGTGGGTGAACCTGGTGCGGTCTGGAATTTTCCGGTGGCGGGAGGGGCATTTGCCTCTGCTGTTCTGGTTTTCATGGCTTGATCTGTGATTGTTCCAGAAGAGTTGAGATGTGCTGGAACCCGGGCAGTTTGATGACTCGAAAAGGCAACTCTATGGTTATGCGGTCTGGTAGGAAAATGTTTATTCTTCGGTCGGAGAGTTGACTGCCCTTCACGTGATCTGGAGTTGAGGGAGACACAATAAGGGCAGTTGCAATTATTTGCGTGGCATACCATGTTTGAAGATATAGCAATCAACGTGTTTCCTGGTGTTTTGTATGTTGGTGGGAAATTCGCGAAGCTACGGAGTAGACTTTTAATTGTTGTGATAAGTGCCTCATACTAACCAGCATCTAACTTCCATTTAAGGTACCACAAAACATTTAGAAAATTCAATTTGGGTTATCTTTAGTATACTTACAATTAACTTCTCACTGGGTCCTCATTCTAAGGAGATGTGCTGGAACTGGAGTATGAGCACTGCGATGTCTCACTTCCTGTGAGAGATTATCATGAAGCAACTTATAATCTTCGGCTTCAGGTGCAACGTCTTTTCAAAGCTAGTGAGATGAATCTGCCACTGGCAGTGAGACATTCAACGGGATCATATTCCAAATTTTGCACCTTTGACCAAGCACTCTTGAAAAGCAGCTGACTTGCCAATCATCTGATCGTTTTGGGTTCACTCATTTCAGGTTTACCCCGACCTTGTACCCAATGTATGTGGCAAAAATTCCTTTTGAAAATGTCGTTTTCAATCTCGAGTCTAAAGCATTGAATTCCATCCATAAGCTGAAGCAAAGTACCACCACTCAGACCGAACGCCGTAAAATCCCTCTACCCCCAACCATATTGACCATCCTATATTATATGCAGCCTGTGTGTCTCCATCTACAACGTCCCGAGGTATCATCCATCTCATTAGATCCGTCCGTCCGTAGCTTTTTGCTTTAGATTCCGCCACCTGTTGGAGCATTTCGTCAGCCAGGTATCCTAAACATATCATTTTGATCTGGTTTAGAGGGATATGGTCTTTCCGCATACATACCGCTTCTTCCAGGGGCAACAGAAAAGTTCACATCTTTCGAGCCAGCCTTCTTAGCTGCTTCGCTTCGTTCCATGACCGCCCGCCACTTCAATCCTATGAAGAGAGTACTTCCGGCGAGGAATGCACCGATGAGGAGAGGAGCCCGTTGACGCCTAGCAGAGAATACATGTTAGCTTTGTGCTCAATGAGGCATATTTTGAGATATTCTAAGGAAAGGAATCGCTCTAGAGGCATCGAACCACAAGAGTTCATGACGTACGAGAAGGTGGTTCGAGGGGGAGCCATGTTGAATGTTTACGGATTGATGGATTTTGATGTTCGAGGTTGTAAACTGTGATATCGAGTACGCAAGGCGAGTGGCAATCTATTGAACGCAAGTTATACGTTATAGCAGAGTTGTTGGGGAAGCTATGAGCTGGAAGAGGAGCGCACGCGAGCTAGGGCGGCTTAACTTTTTAGTGAAGCTTCCCCCGCAATGTGCCATACCCCGGTCTCGGCAGGCGGCGATGACTAATGATTGAAGTTAATCTCGACAGCTTCAGAGTTCTTCCTCCCTCATGAAGCAACATTTATTAGACATCTTACACTTATCAAATTCTTATATTTTGACTTTAACCCGTACAGTTGGTACAGTAATTTCAACAAGATACTCCTCCACAGAACTATTTACTAACATGTGGGACGAGGGCATCAGTTTGCTAGGTATTCCCCCGTAAGAGAATACTCACTCGATCTATATTGATCATTACGGAGTTTCAGAATAGTTTTAATTGTCCATCCCTGATAATCACAAAAGCAAATGGCAGCCGTTGAAAATGAGCCCGTTGTCATGGAAAGGATCTGGCCGCGTCCTACATCCTAGAGCACTACCATCAATATTGGTACTTGGTTTCAATCAATGGAAAGATGAATAACGAACCTAGCAGTTGCAGCCGGGGTTGCAGCCGGGATCTTGAAGCAGTGTCCAATTGATTTCGCTTCGTTCTCGATCAGGGTCCCGATCTGACGGGACAGTTGGTCTCGGGTCAAATACCGCTTGAAACAACCATGCAGATAGCCACACTATTGTAAGACATCCACCGACAACAGTAGTGCAAATATCCATATTTTATCTTTGAAATATGGGCCTATGGGAATCGTATGAAGTCTATCGAGGATTGATAATTTTATAGGTAAGGATAATGAAGTTTGAAAGAGGCAAGATACTCAAAAAATAATTCGAGGTAATATTATGATCGAAGATGATGAAAAATTTTTTGAAGTTTCTTTCCCTACACCGATTATCAAATGCTCTATTGTTGATCTCAATTGCTTTCTCAAGTGTCAGGTAAAGCATCCCAATTTGATACCGTATAAACATCCGGTGGTCTTGGCAGTCTCCGCGGGCTCGTCGGCAACCTCTCAGAATTGAATTCGCTTGCAAGAAGGTGTCTATTCAAGAAATTTCATATCTGGTCCTTTGGCCTCAATTCAAGACCTATAGACAGACGAATATTAAAATATTTCCGTCATCCCCCACCCTACCGTAGGTGAACATGTTCGTGCGGAGGCACTTGTCTTATTAGACTTCTATCTGTAAATTTTCCAATTGATGTATGTGAGCTTCCCATCCCTATTTGGAATCACATAAGCCCAAGGTGAAAGTATTTGGCATAATATTCAATGTTTTATCTTCTTCTGAATGTTTTTCCAAGTTCCAAACTCCCTCACAGAGAGCAAATGACACGCGCAGCAAGAGCAGCCATCGGTCGTTGAAAGCATTGGGGCGGTGCACTAGACTGTTGGGTGTGACTGGCAATGGCACCTAGTTATCTTGATGGTCGCTAAGTATAGTCTCCTACAATCTATAAACTTGTTAACCCTTAGGATTTTGGGAGTCTTGAGATTGGATACGGTTACATAAACGAGAATGGCATGAGTATTGCATTTATCTTTGGATTCCCATTTTACATTGGACGTTTGAGATGCTTACTATGCATGCATTGTGCACGTTTACCACTAGAGTGGGCAAATTACCTTGGAATACCTGTGGAGTAATATATTCTGCAGGGTTACTAACCCCACCGACATGATGGTGGCTCTTTCCGAGTGCATCATGAAATATATCAATTCACGAGTGTCAAGCTCGCACCTGCACTTTTATTCTCAACATCCTCGCACCTGATTTTCGAGATGTCTTCCCTCCAGCATCTAATTCTCGACCCAAGCATCAATGAACCTCCAACAAGAGACCACGACCATCGCTCAACGTCTCTTCCAATCGCCAAAAAAATACAAACTCATCCGAAGAATCGCGGCACCGAGAATGCTTCTATATTCTTCGTCGGCAATGCTACCACCATCCTTGAGTGGGAAGGAATTCGGCTGATGACTGATCCGAATTTCTTGCACGCTGGTGATCATGTGCATTTGGGGCCTGGAATTTCCGGAGTAAGGCGGACGAATCCTGCTGTTGACTTGCATGAGCTTCCAAGAATTGATGTCGTTCTGCTCAGTCACTATCATGGGTATGTATATATTCCGTTCCTGACTCAGGGTTCGGACCTAAGTACAGCCGCAATTGTCGTACCATAGGAGAACCATAAGATTCAGACCCAGTGCAAGTTCATTGGGCTGCTTGACTTCGCATTTTGTGTCCTCCGACATGTCCATGTTGGACTCGAAATCTCATGTGAGTGCTCACTTGATGTCGGAAGTTTTGCCGCAACTTGCCTGGATTGAGCTCTTCATTGTCAATCCTATGCCCACTCCTCGCGGGAAATCCGTGGATTGTGCCCTCAAAGTCTCGTCAAGTTTCTGACGCATATACAGTGACCACTTTGATCAAGACGTCGAAGCATCTCTTCGTCGTTCCCTGCCCATCATCACCACCTCCCATGCAAAGTCACACCTGGCCAATAAACCTGGCGCAGGTGAAGCATTCACATCTGTATATGATCTTGGCTTTTTCCAGAGCATGATGCTAGATATACGTCAAGGATCAGAAAGTGACTCGAAAGTTCCAGCAATCAAGATAACGGGAATGCCTGGAAAGCATGTGGATCAGCATGAAGTTTTGGAAGGACAACATGATCTTGCCGATGCTGCAAGTTTTGCTTTCCACTTGAATCAAGGAGATGACTGACCTTTAAAAGGTGCCCCCCACGAATGGATGGATGCTAGAGCTGGGCTATCAACCTTTCAACGGAGCAGACGCAGAATTTTCTTCTGGCTATCGTATTTACATTTCCGGTGACACACTTATGGTGGACGAACTCAAAGAAATTCCCGAAAGATACAAAGGTCAAAACATCGATCTCATGCTTATTCATCTCGGAGGTACAAGCCTTCCAACGCCTGGCCCAGCGCCCCTACTTCTGGTCACGATGGATGCTCTACAAGGCCTTCGGCTCGTCCAATTGATCAATCCAGACATCACAATTCCAATTCATTATGATGATTACGATGTTTTCTTATCTCCTCTCTCGGACTTCAAGAAAGCAGTTGACGATGCAGGACTCTCTGAAAAGTTGGTGTATCTTGATCGAAAGGATCAGTACAGATTCGAAGTGAAGACTAATTAAGCGAGATATTTCGGACACGATTCAGGGGAGGGGGCAGCTCGGCACTTTAAAATCTGCCGAGCTAGTGACCAGGCTTCACATGCGTTATCAATTGGCAGGCATCTAATGCCAAGACCAATTCAAAAAACAACTTCTCAAATATATGACTTGTCTTCGCGGGGCTCGCCGCAGGCCACTTTTGGTGGTCTAATGAGGAAGGTAAGCAAGAGAGCCAAGCCTTCATTCAGCCGTCGATGTTGCCTTGATTCGCTCTCGTGAAATCTGCCCTGAAGATCCCCTGAATCCCTTGGAAGTTTGTTCAGTGGAGCGGTATCTCTAAATGCACCTCTCCTGCAGCGGAAGCCGAACAAGGCTTCTGGAAACGCTGAAACTTAGTCCGCAAGCCAAGAATGCTGTCCATGGCACGGGATGCGTGCCGTATGGGGAAGCTCGATCTGGTGCCAAGGAAAGTTCAGATCGTGTGAAGGGGACATGATGGCTGATTGTTGGATAAGAAATGAAGAAAGAAGATCCTCTCGATAGACACGGCACCGGAGAAGATGGAGGGGCTCTGGCGGGGTAATTGGAGGTCAAGTAAAGTGTAATGGAGGGCACGTTTGTGGACGACTTCAAAGGTAGGATATATACCCTCTTGTTTGCTGCCTTCTTTTTATTCCTCTCAGGCTTTCGACCAAGTCCACAAACCCCATCCGTTCTTTTGAACTCGTACACTCACTTCAAGATGAAGAACTTTCTCCTTCTCGCCCCTCTCCTCCTCTCTCCAATCCTTGCCCTCCCCGCCCCAGCACCCCAGCCTTCTCCACCGGGAATCCCCACAACAGCAACTGCGAAAAGCACCCTCGCATCCCTGACCGTCGCCGCACAAGGCAGCCAAGACGGATACAGCCGCGACCTATTCCCTCACTGGATCACTATCTCAGGAGCTTGCAACACGCGCGAGACAGTCCTCAAGCGGGATGGAACCAATGTCGTGACTGACTCCGCCTGTGCATCCACTTCTGGATCTTGGTTCTCTCCTTATGACGGTGCGACTTGGACCGCGGCTTCGGATGTCGATATTGATCATTTGGTGCCGTTGAGCAATGCGTGGAAGTCTGGTGCTGCGGCTTGGACAACGGCGCAGCGACAGAGTTTTGCGAATGATTTGACGAATCCGCAGTTATTGGCTGTTACGGATAATGTAAACCAGGCCAAAGGTGATTCGGGACCTGAGGATTGGAAGCCGAGTCTGAGTATGCTTTCCATAATTAAAATCTTGGAGGATGAGTTTGTGCTGACGAATAGAACAGCTTCGTACCATTGTACTTATGCAAAGATGTGGGTCAAAGTTAAGGGTGTTTATAAACGTAAGTTCTTTCTCTGGTTCTCCGGAGAGAGTTGTGAATGTTGACGAAGTTTAGTTACCATTACGAGCGCTGAGAAGACGGCTCTTACTACGATGTTGAATACCTGTTAGGATTAGCATCCACGAGCCAATGAAGGCAGCTATTTATGAATCTCGACGATGGGAGTTTCTTTTATCTTGCCTTTTTTCATATTCTTGAGGTCTTATATTTATGATTCAGAGCTGGAGTTGGTACTTTGTGGGTTTCTCTCTGAAAATGGAGCAAGCGACGGATCATCATCCGTGGTTGACTGTCTTGCTAGTTGTGGAGCATTTGAAGTCAAGGAAAAGGTGCGAGCATTTCGTATTCCAATGTCTCATTTAGCCAGAGTGATTGCTGTTCAAATTGCAGGAAATTATGTGATTCAGTCTCCATTCGAATTTGTTATTCAATGGCTGTATGATGTGCTACCCGTGACTTATACCTCAAATGAACATGTTTCAAAGCCATTCCAATATGCCATTCTACATAAGGAGCCAAACTTACCTCCAAGCTACTCAAATCTTAAATCTCAAGTCAAACAGCCCAGCGTTCCCCACAAGCCTTCCGAATTTCTTCCACATCGAAAAACACCAACTCCAAACTTTCCTCAATTGCAAAGAAACCCTTCTCGTAAACAACGATGGCTTCACCACAACCTCCAAACCCCACACAACAACAAGACGAAACCGACCACGCATGGCAACAAGTGATATCCCGATTCGACAACCTCGCCCTCTATCTCACCCAGCAGTGGGATTCCGGGGAACTGAGCGAGACGCAAGAAGCTGAGAGTAATGCTCTGATGGCGGAGATGGCGGAGCGGATGGACGATATGTCGCAGCGAGTGGCAGAGACGATTGCGAATCTGGAGGCGAGGATTGCTGAGAAAGCGGAGATGATTGTGTTGGATGGTATGATTGTGGGGTTTTTGTTGAAAGAGGGGAGGGGGAGGGATAATTGAAGGTTTCGAAGTATGCTATCATTTTGAGTGTTTTGAAATTTGAGACTAAACATTATGGTATATACACTGAAATTTGTTACTGTGTTGGTATCTTTCATTGCTCTTTCGATTGCGCTTCTTTCTTCTTCTCTCGCATTGTCTTCCATCTCATGAACCAGCAGCATAGGGGGAATAGAACGGTGTTTACGGCTACCCATGCAAAGAGGACCCCGAAATTCAAGCCTATTTTTGAGTGGACGTCGAAGAGGATGGTTCTGCTTGCGTTTACAACTGATCTTCTGTTAGTACGGGTTTGAAAAGTTATCAGAGAGTGGGGAACGTACTGTTGTGAAGAGGCCAGGCGTAGCCCCAAAAGTAGAAGCGTGGGGCAAGAGTGATAGAGTAGAAGGACGTTGAGACGTTCGTGATGACCCACTGCACAAGTATTAGCATCTTCACTCAGCCTTGTTTTTAACAGGGAAGGAACTTACGAAAATAAGCCAAAACGCCGTCCAAGGCTGTCCAACAATCATAGCAACATTCTCACACGCCAAGCCCAGCGCAATCATTCCCACCCAATTAAGCATCCAATACACTACAAAACTTCCATAATGATATGCAGTCGCCGGATTCGCTACCTCCGTATCTGGTGCGGAGGGACTGCTGAATGGTATCTGGAACGCGAGCGAGATGAGCGAGTAAAAGAGGGAGAGGAAGAAGTAGGCTAGGACGGTGGCGAACCAGCGCCAGATTATGAGTTGGTAAAAATGTAGGGGTCGGTGGCTGGGCGCCATGAATTTCATGTGGATGGGTAAATAGAACGAGAAAGAGAAGAAGGATATGATGATTAGGTAGATGAGACCTATGCTGATGGCTGGGGTGGCGGTCGGTGGAAAGAATGGGCGGAGGTTGAAGGTTGAGAATCCGATTGCGGGATTGATTGCTTGCGGTGCTGCTTGGATGTTTGAGAGGATCGTGGAGTCTGAGGATGCCATTGAGAGGACTCGATTGGCCCACATTTTGCCAAACATTGATGTGACTTCGGATTGAAATTTCTGCAGTGGAGGTATAACGTATGTGCCGAGAGTCATGTCGTCGCGAGCTTGAACATAGATTATTTGTGCTGCGCCCATGGGATCGTATGATGTGTTGCCATTCCTCACAGTGTCCTGAAGAAGAGCCGTTGCATTTGCGTTGATGATGACAGCTGCCCATGCCTTCTCATCGTATATAGCTTGGCGTACTGCCATCGGGTCGTAATCGAAGGCTGATGCGGGTAGAGACCCCCATCCTAAAGCACCCTTTGGTGCAATCATCTTTTCTGCAGCTGAGACGATTTCTGGCCCAACGATCGGTGTAATATCTGTGTAAGGAGTGACCTGCCCATCGAAATCCACAACATATACGACAAGAGCCGAATAATTCTCCTCTGCTCTGAAAAGTACGGCCCAATATAAAGACAGGATTCCCAAGATGAAAGTCGAAAGTATGGCCGCTGGAAAATCGTTTTAGAATAAGTACCGGATAATAATTGACAATGAGATACCTGTTTGAAGAGGTAGTACTGAGCAGGTAAAGAGAGGACATACTTGTGATTAACCATTGTTTGAACACCTCGAGTCTGACGCTTTTTAGCGCAGGATTCCAAAATCCAACCGGGCCACCGCCTTGTTTGTTCCCCTTCTCGCCCTTCTCTCCACTATCAGTGTGGCCGTTCTGTTCATTTTGCCCTTCGTTTTGCCCATTCTGCTGGGCATTCGCGTCTAACGTATCTTCGTCCGAACTTTGAGGCATCTCGACCGCTGAAGCTTCTCCCAGCAAACCAATAGACAGGTTTGAACGTGTGAAAATCAAGAAAGAGTATAGAGACTGTAATTATTCAAGGGGAAAGAGATGATAAATGAAATTGGGCGAGTGGACAAACAGGACGCAAAATGCCCTAGTCCACGTCAAATGGCCTACGGAGTATCTAGTCCGTACGTACCGAGACAGCGACTATCTGGCTAACTTCTCGGAGAAAGCAACAACGAGCCAAGACCGCCATTGCACCCTATAAACTTTATGATATGTTTAAGATGGAAAGCAAGACGTTCTGGAGGCGTTTTGTGGCGTCCTAATTGGTTTCTGCAACACACTGGGGGTGGTGATGTCAGTCCGTCCAATCTTTCATCGTCATTTCATCTGCGGGAGATCGCCCCACGCCCGAAGAACCTCCACACGGCTATGCGTGCCGGGACATGGCGATCGTCCGGAATGAAAAAGCTACTGTACGCGAACGGCCAAACCCGGAGAAAGAACACAATCAGAATCGAGAACACACTATTCGGTATTTTATATTGAGATAGATCGGTCCGGTCGCTATCGTGAGCTAATTCACACATAATGCCCCGCGGGCTCAGGTTTATTCTCTTTTTTATTGTCCCTTTTATCTAGAATATGCTTCGTCTTGCCCGCTATCAAGACCTCCTCTCTTAAACCGCTGTACAGACAAGGCCATGACCTCGATAGTAAATGCTATCATAGTAATATGCTGCTACCCGCAAAATTCCTCTCCGCTCGTCATCCGTACTCATTAGCTTTCGCTTCAACGCTCCATCAAGTGCAGCTACCTAGAAACAGTGCAATGCTGATGCCAAAGAGAAGTAGTATGGCTTCATAATCAAATGAACACAAGCCGCCGTATGCCTTTAGTCCACAGATAGCTTATAGAAAGAAAAGAAATTTTTATGCCGATAAATATCAAAACGCCTCGATAATCGCCTCGATGTTCGCCTCACTATGGACCGCCATGAGCTGTGCTTTGAATGTGTCGGATGGTGTGGAACATTCAGTAACCGCAGCAATTCCGCCGCTTCGTATATTCTAGCGAGGTTTCTTATGCAAGTAATTCCACATCCAAACCAATCGAACGCATGAAGAGGTTTACGTTCGCCAATCGCTGGCTGGACATCGCTGGCGGCAGTGTTTTCGCGTGGTTAACAGTCTCCATGACACGATCCTTGACGGCCATGACGAGTCTCTGTTGCTGTTCGGGACTAGCACCAATACCAATAGCGGCAAGGAACTGCCAAACATAAACATCCTCGCCGGTGTTGACGGTGCCAGGGAAGATATTAGGGAGGGTTGGTTCAAGCGCGTCGAAGAATGAGTTATAAATGCCGACCCTATGGAGTGTTAGCATACAGAATACCAAGATGAAGACGAAGAAGCATATGCGGAATAAAGAACGTACCATTGATCCCACTCTTGTTCATTGCCTCCAGCCTGCTTGATGAGTTCAGCACGGCTTAGAAGCATTGTCAACATGCTGACTCCAATTCTTGTTCGAGCAATAAGATCAATGTTGATGTTGAGAATGAGACCCAAAAGACCGGTAACAATATCCAAGCCAGCCTCATTGAGATATCCGAAAAGCGTATGCATAACCGCTAACGAGAAAAGCTCCACGTTCTCGCGTGTTTTAGAGTTTAACTGGACTTCTCCAGGCTGGAGTAAACCCTGACGAACAACATCCAGCTGGTCAAGATGAATCACAATCATCGTCAAAATGGTAGTCCGCTGCTCCTGCGTGATGTGGCGGAAAACGCGAGGAATGGCCTTTTTGCCCTTGGGGAAGGAGAGGAAAGCAATGAATGGATGAGTTGAAGTTGCACCAATAGGCTCGTGGACCTTCAAATCTCGCCAAAGTTTTTGGTTGAGCTTTTCCTCCCTTGCGCGCCAGTCAATGTGGAAGCCAGCAAGCTCTGGATTGATGTCGTCGTTGAGAGGCGGTGGCATCTGACGTTCATGGTCCTCAAGCTGCATGAGTGTGTTATAGACATTCTCAATATCAGTGAGGACGGTCTTTCGATCACTGCCATTAACGCCTAGGTGAGATTTACGATCACGGGCACCACTTCCAGGTCGGCCTGCATCCACACCGCTATCGGCACGCTTGATGTTAAGTAAAGGCTTGGGTGTTTTTGCGTTGCTGAACGAGATCTTGCCCAAGCTGCCCTCGATTACCAGTTGCTTATTCTTCGGCTTGTTCTTGGCAGCCTCGACAGCTCGCTGGACTTGTTGTTCCATACGCTGCATGTGGTTGTCTCCTCCCCGAGCAGGTCTTCGGAAACCGCCATTGCGACCTCCGGTTTGGAACAAATAGGTCTGTGCAAAGTTGCTCAAAGGCTGGCCTGGATGCTGACGTGGCCCACCTCTGATTTGATTGTGGACTTGGTAATAGAAGTCTTCAGATAAAGATGGATCATTGCCATGTTCATTGGGATTGCCCGTTGCAGTGACTAGTTGCTGTAGCTGAATGCGCGTGATGAAGTTTTTGTCCTGTGGGGTCATGAGACCATTGTCCTTTGAGAGCAAAAAGATCTTGTGGTTGCGTTTTGCCCGTTTCGCATCTTCCATAAGGAATGCTGCCCTCTCTTCCTCAGACAAGTTTGCAAGTTGCTGGGGATGGGTGATAATATGGCGGGAACCCGAAGGGCGAGATTGATGTCCAGGATGCTGAACAGGATGTTGGACAGTAGGGGCAGGTCTTTGTTGCTCTGCAGAGTAGCGATTAGGGTTCTGTAGAATTTGAGTTGGCTGGGACGGGGCAGTTGGAGCAACGGGCTGGGTCGGGGTTGGCTGTGATCGTTGCAATATCTGTACAGGTTGGTGGGCTTGTCCGCCATGAGCAGGGCGAGGCTCTTCACGCTGGGGTCCGCTGGTCTGGAAAGGGAAGGGTTGCTGCGCTTGCTGAGGAAAATCGTGGTATTGCTGCTGTGGAGGTTGGGCGTATTGTTGAGGGGCAGGCTGTGGCTGCTGTTGCTGCTGAACTGGCTTCTTTGCCTGGGCTCTCATTGCTGCTTCAACTTCTTCTAAGCTCATCATCTTGCGACCTCCGGAGGGTAGGCCAGGCGTGGCAGGCGCTTCGACCGCAGGAGCTGGCCGCTTCGGAGCAACTCCCCACAGGTTGGCGTCAACTTGCATGTCGGGAATATAATCGGGATCTTTGTAGCGCTCGTAGCCGGTCCTCGCTGGTTGTGAGACTGGTTGAGGGAAGTTAGAAGCAATTGGCGTAACTCTAGAAGGGGGCGCCTGGCGGGAGAAGCGCATTTGCTCCTCATTGAAAGCGTCGGAGACCTTGGCAGTTTGGCCAAAGAAGTCAAAATCTTTGCCAACAGGCTTCTTCGTAGTTACTGGACCGGTGGAATCACCCCCAAATGTATCGTCGTTGTATACATCGTCCGTCTCGTCCAATTGGTCCCCTAGCCCATCGTAGGTGTCTTCGAAGTCAAGCCTGAAATAGGGGGGTCAGCATGCATGCGAAGGTGAGAGATGTTATCAGGAGGTCGGGTTTTAATTGTTCTACGTGATCTGGGTGATTATGGAGGGCTGATCATGGAATACTCACGCGTCATCATCGTCATCTGGCCGGGGACCTGCAAATGGGTCCGCGGCCTGCGAAAAGCCAGGAGCTCGAGTATTATGAGCCGGATGGGAATCGCGGGGCAGGGTCGCGTCGAAGCCGAAGAACGACATGGCCGGTCGGTATATTGCAGATGATTGCGCAACTAGAAGAGAATGTTCGAGCCCATGTGGGTGATTTTGAGGGTGGATAATTTGGAAAATTCTGGAAGAAAGGTTAGGAGCGGAACCAGGTTGGTAGATTGGTAGATTGGTAGTAGACATTGGGTGAAACAAACTTCTAGTGAATGTGCCCGTGGCAAACAGGATTAAGAGAGCGTGAAGGTCGGGCAGAGAGCGTCGAGGAGCCTCGTCGGTGTTGATGTCGTTGTTCCACGTCTTGTGCGTGATCCAAATTGTGGTCGCGGTCGTGGTCGTGGTCGTAGTCGTGGATGCGAAATCGGGCGACGGCGAGGTTGGAAATATATGATGCAGTTAGGATTAATCTTCCATTGTTGGTGGGGAATTCAAAGGCACTGCCACTGCCACTGCCACTGCCAATGCCAAGCTTTCAGAGCCGCACGATAGAGAAATACCTGGTGCTGGCGTACCCACGAAGAGAAAGGGTCCTGGTGGTCCACCAGGTCGCGCTTGCCCAATCAAACCCCCTTGAACACCCCTGCTCTCACGGCCCCTTCTCAGCCAGGCCAGGCCAGGCCAGCAAGGACCGGTGTTCTCTCCTATAGAGGTAGACTTGGATACGATACGATACTTTTTAATCTTCAATCCTCCTGCATTGCGCGTCCCTGGCCCTCGCGCATTCATCCCTCACCTTCCGCCCGCCTCTTCTCTCCTCACCTTCTTTCTTTTCCAACTGGCATCGGCATCGGCTTTGGATTAGGGACACTTGTTCGTACCGTACCTTCTTTTTAATTGTTTCTCTTCTTGCGGAACATTGCCGCTCCAGCCAGCTTTGCGCTGAGGGAATACGAATTGGGCATTAATACAGACCACCACATCACCGACACATCATTCGAATCTTACCTTCTGCCACGATGGCTTCAGGGACTGCCAGATACTTGAGATATATTCTCTTCGCCTTCTTCGTAGGTCCTCTCCTGATCACCTCACATCCACCTACCCCTTGCTGACCAGAGAAAAGGGGCTTGCTGTCATCTACTTCATATCTTCCTCCTCCACACAAAGACTTCCCACAACGTTAGGCAATTCGACAGGATGGGGAAACATACCAAAAGCGGGAACAACGCCAAAGGCCGATGCTGAGGCTCCTGCGGAATCTGGCGTGACGCCAAACACTCCATCTGGCCTTCCTCCCGCGAAAGCCGCCGGACCAAGGATGAACGCAACATTCGTGTCCCTAGCACGAAACTCTGATTTATGGGAGATTGCACGATCGATTCGCCAGGTAGAGGACCGATTTAATAAGAAATTCAACTACGATTGGGTGTTCCTTAACGACAAGCCATTCGATGCGACTTTCAAGAAGGTGACGACATCATTGGTTTCCGGCACGACTCATTATGGAGAGATTCCCAAGGAGCACTGGTCTTTCCCCGACCACATCGACCAAGACAAGGCCCGCAAGGTCCGTGAAGATATGGCTCAGCGTAAGATCATCTACGGAGACTCCGTCAGCTACCGTCACATGTGCCGATTCGAATCCGGATTCTTCTTCCAGCAGGAATTGATGAAGAACTACGAATGGTACTGGCGTGTTGAGCCCAGCATTGAGCTTTTCTGTGACATTGACTACGATGCTTTCAAATTCATGGCCGACAATAAGAAGAAGTACAGCTTCGTCCTCAGTTTGTACGAATATGTGGAGACTATTCCAACTCTCTGGGAGAGCACCAAGAAATTCATGAAGGCCCACCCAGAGCATATTGTCGAGGGCAACTCCATGGGATTCTTGAGTGATGATGGTGGAGAAACCTACAACCACTGCCACATGGTAAGCTGAAAATGGACCGGTCTAATAATAGGTGTTAACTCGCATTTATAGTGGTCTAACTTCGAAATTGGAAACCTCGACTGGCTCCGATCAAAAGCGTATACCGACTATTTTGATGCTCTTGACAAGGATGGTGGATTCTTCTACGAACGATGGGGTGATGCTCCGGTCCACTCAATTGCAGCCGGGCTTCTCTTAAAGAAGGAAGAGATTCATTTCTTCAATGATATTGCCTACTACCACGTTCCTTTCACCCACTGCCCGACTGGCGAGAAGACGAGGTTGGACTTGAAGTGCCATTGCAACCCTAAGGACAACTTTGACTGGAAGGGATATTCTTGTAAGAAAGCTGCGCTCATAATCTGATTTGTTACTAATTCTCTACAGGCACATCCAGATTCTTTGAAATCAACGGCTTGGAGAAACCGGAAGGATATGAAAATCAGCAAGACTAAAGCATAAGTGAATGCATTTCTCAGGTGAAGATTCCTCGCAATGGGACCAAAAAACGGCGCAGAGTATGAATGTTTCGGTTGAGTGGATCAATACCCCGCCGAAGACTGGGGCGGCTTGAAAATTATCTGGCATGGTAACAACGGCGTTGCGGTTGTAGATATATGTTCATTGGATTGATGTTCAGACGGGCCAGGAATTGGTATTAGGAAACTTGGCTTTTGATCTATGTATGAAGTGTAGTATGTTTGTGACAGTAAGCCGGCAAGTGACGTATTGCATCCAGCGAGACAGTCGTGCCATTTGAAATAAGTCGAAATGTCCTCCCCCTAATTTTAAGAGATATCTATGGTCTTTTCTTTCCGTGCATAGATCTTGCAATTTAATCTGCTTTGGCTAAATAGGACCTACGTCTGTCAAGGAGATGGCCGTGATAATTGGCGTAGAAGATGACAAGTGAAAATGTGAAATGGATGATTTTGAAATTCCAGATGTTCCCTGGGCAAACGCTCCCCTCCTATCAACTTTCATTTATCATCCAAACGAGCGGCCGGATAGGCAATTTCTTGATTTTCTTATTAGTTATCATCCACATCAAGGAAGATAGCAGTATTTCTTTCGTGCCAATTTGGCACAACGGGCTTCATTTTGTATATTACAATCCATCAAGATGGCACTGCATTGTACCAGCCATTCTCGAGCAACTGATCCAATATGTACACCGTCTCGTGTAGATAAGCCCTCTCTTACTGTACAAGTCTTTTGCAGCAGCCCTACTCAAACAATCCCTTTCAACGCCACGTCCAATACCATCCCATCCTCAGCAATTCTTCCTCTTCTTCTTCTCAAAATCATCCTCACCCCCTACACAGCAGCCTTCTTAGGCTTCTTCGTCCCATACTTACTCCGACTCGTAACCCTATTCCCCACACCCCCCAAATCCATCGCCCCCCTCACCAAATGATACCTCACTCCCGGACAATCCTGACTCCTTCCCCCCCTAACCAACACCACACTATGCTGCTGCACATTATGCCCTTCCCCGGGGATATACGCCGTAATCACCCTCCCTGTACTGAGACGTATACGGGCTGTTTTTCGCTGGCCTGAATTGGGCTTTTTGGGTGTCGTGATGCCGACTTTGAGGCAGACGCCTTTTAGTTCGGGGGCGTGCACGTCGCGGAGCGCGGGGGAGACTGCTTTGCGGGCTTTTTGGGCTGAGCGGCAGCCCTGTTTAGATGGTTAGCTTTATTGGGGATGCGAAAGAAGAGGGCGGGGGAGCAAATGTACCTTTGCTACTTGGTTGTAGGTTGCGAATGGTGTTGGTGTTGAGGAGAAATTGCGGCGCGAGGAGAGGGGTGAGGGGAAGGATTTTTTGATGGGTTGGCTGATGGGGTGTCGGAGGGAGGGCATGAGGAAGCGGTGGAGGATTGAGGTTGCCATTGTTGCGGAGGGTGGTTGGCAATACAATGGGATGGGGGAGAGAGAGAGCTTGAAGTTCAACATTGGACGGCTCTTCTGAGGTTAGTGTCTCTTTCACGTGACTAATATCTGAACTCAAATTATTGCCTTTCTTTTCTGCTTCAGCTGCTTTGTCTATGACGAAAGTTACACATAACATGTTATCATTTGCGCCAAGTCATGAAAACTCTGTATAGGTTCCCTATATTTCACATTTTCACTTTGAGAAATGCCATGTCTCTGCCGTATTTCCGAAATGGACGCGCCGTTTTCAACAGGATGACGATTCAATACCTCGGTCCTGGCATCCTGGAAATTTAAAAGACGGCTCTCGCACCTTGTTTGGCAGCCGTAATATCACGGTACACAAGGGCTATGCCTAGGACTGTCATATCCACTTTTCCTTGAAGATGAAGGTAAATACATAGGTACTTAGCTCTTTCATAGCGGACATTCGCCAGAGCTTTTATGGTATCATACGGATAGTTCTTAGGAAACGTTACTTCTAAGCATTCGCCTCATTATTATTATTCTGACTCAGGAAACCTTTTTCCTCTTCTACTTCTTGCTAACGCTTCCCATCGGAGACTTCTACTTTCGTACCGGACAACATTTTTCCGTTGGTGGTTGATCCGATTGGAGCGCGAAATGCCTCCCCGCCTCTAAGATGACGCTATTCGGGGCCCCAACTTTTTGGGGTAGCTCAAATCTGCTGGATCTCTTGACAATATTACCCCGAGCAAGGCTTCGGCTGAGGCGCTGTCAGATACAAGGTTTGTAAGAGGTCACTTCATCTTGCTACCCCGCGCTGATTCGGCAATTCATCCCAACGTGCAGGGCCGTGTACCTGAGCTGCCCGTCAAGGCAAGGATTATCTGAATTTCGTCAAATTTCTTGTTAAACTCACTGCATGCGGTCCATATTTTCCAAGATGAACCATGTAGTTTTGAGGGGTTCACAAGCTAGGCTTGATTAATTATCTGTAGGCTTTCAAGAGTATTTAATGGAGCTCGCCTGCTGTTCTTGAGGGGTTGAAAATAGTGGCAAGCGCATACCAATTCCTGCCATTATGAAGCTCCTACGTGCTCTGAGCGTTGCTGCCCTCGCGGCGCAAGCTGCTGCATTGACAATTGGCGGAAGGCAAATGAAAATCGAGAGAGACAGCGATGGACGACAGGACCTAGTAAGTTCTCCCTCGAAGCTCGCGGAACTGCATTTCGTCTAGATAGCTCGGTGCTCATGGTCTGAACAGGTAACATACGATGAACACTCATTGTTGGTTTACGGTGAACGAGTTATGGTCTTCTCAGGCGAATTCCATCCCTACCGACTGCCCGTCCCGGATCTTTGGCTCGATGTCTTCCAAAAGATCAAAGCGTTGGGGTTCAACGCCGTATCATTCTACGTCCATTGGGCATTGCTGGAAGGCAAGCCGGGAACATACACCGCAGAAGGTATCTTTGCTTTTGAGCCGTTTTTCGAAGCCGCGCAGAAGGCTGGGATTTACCTCATTGCACGACCTGGGCCTGCAAGTTAATTACTTCAATGGCAGGCTTCTTTACTGATACGTTATAGTACATCAATGCTGAAGTTAGTGGAGGTGGCTTCCCGGGCTGGCTTCAACGTGTTAAAGGTCACTTCCGAACCAAAGACGCAGATTACCTAGCTGCCACCGATAATTACATTGCAAACATCGGCGCCGCAATTGCAAAGGCTCAAATTACCAACGGAGGGCCGGTTATACTTGTCCAGCCGGAGAACGAGTATACAAGTTTTGCCAATGGAGCTACCCCTGATCCTGTTTATTTCGCATATGTGAAGAAGCAGCTTTATGATGCTGGAATCGTTGTGCCACTGATCAGCAATGATGCTTGTAAGTCAATGCTCTTCCTACTACACAGTCGTTACTCACAACTGCAGCTCCCAAGGGAATATTTGCACCAGGAAGTGTCTGGGATGGAACAACAGAAGGCGATGTCGACATTTACGGACATGATTCGTACCCTCTAGGATTCGACTGTGCCCATCCATACACCTGGCCCTCTGGATCTCTCCCTACAACATTCCATGCAACCCACGAGAAGCAAAGTCCTTCTACCTTCTTTTCGCTGAACGAGTTCCAGGGCGGTTCTTTCGATCCATGGGGAGGCTTGGTGAGTTTTGTTCCATCAATTATACGAATCTTGGAGTTATTAACATATGGCAAGGGATTCGCACAATGCTCCATTCTTTTGAACAATGAGTTCGAGCGGGTCTTTTACAAGAATGACTTTGCCGATGCTGCTACGTTGCTGAACCTCTACATGATTTGTAAGTTTTTACCAAGTAAATTCCTGGCAGATACTAATTATTGATAGATGGTGGAACGTATGTTACTGCGCCCTTGCTCTTGTTACTATCATTGCGCTTTATATATACATATCGCTCTCTATCTGGCGGATGTCACAGCTAACGTATCTCTCAGCAACTGGGGTAATTTAGGACATCCAGGTATCTGATCCACATTCTCAGTCAAGGAACATGATTCTGACAGATGCAGGTGGTTACACCAGTTACGACTACGGCGCTAGCATTGCCGAGAATCGTGAGATCTATCGAGAGAAGTACAGCGAGTTGAAACTTGAGGCCAACTTCCTCAAAGTCTCGCCCGCGTACCTTACGGTTTCCGTCGGCACCCGAGGGACGGGAGTTTATACGGATTCTTCTTCCATCGTCACCACGCCATTATTCGGCAATGGAACTAAGACAAACTTCTAGTATGATTCCATCTCGTTTTAGAAAATTGTGTTTGAAAAAGCATTTGCTGACGCAGATCTTTATAGTGTGGTCAGACATTCAGATTACCAACAAACTACCTCTGCGACCTACAAGTTGAACCTGAATACGACCCAAGGATCTTTTTCTGTTCCCCAACTCGGTGGAAGCTTGACCTTAAGCGGTAGAGACTCAAAGATACACGTCACAGATTACGACCTCGGTGGAACGACCCTTCTGTATTCCACTGCTGAAATTTTCACTTGGAAGAAGTTTGCTGGCAATAAGACAGCGTTGGTTGTCTATGGCGGCCCCGTAGAACAACATGAATTAGCTGTGATCACTTCTAGCCAAGCCAAGCAAGTTGAAGGCACTGGAGTAACTAGCAAGAGCACCAATGCTACCACAATCCTTAACTGGCAGACTTCCTCTACTCGTCAGGTTGTCCAGATTGGCGACCTTCTGGTATACATCTTAGACAGGAATTCCGCATACAATTACTGGGTCCCTGACTTTGTGCGATCTGATGCGTGGGGCGCGTAGTAAGTCTTCTTCATTCGATCTGCAAGAATATCCTAATACTAATACTCCAAAGCACTTCAAATGTCGAAAACAGGACGTCCGTCATCGTCGAAGCCGGTTATTTAGTTCGATCCGTTTACATACAAGGGAACGCTCTTCACATTGATGGTGACTTGAACGCAACGGTTCCAATCAAGGTCATCGGAGCACCTGCCAACACCAAGAATCTCCACTTCAACAGTCGCAAATTAGACTTTACCATCGATCCTGTCACAGGAGAATGGACCTCAAAATTGGAGTACCCGGAGCCTAAAATCAGTCTTCCAAGTCTGTCTAGCCTGGAGTGGAAGTATCTTGACAACCTCCCCGAGATCAAATCTACATATGACGACTCGGCATGGACAACTGCAGACCTCAAAGAAACCAAGAACTCGCTGGTTCCCCAAAAGACCCCTACATCCCTATTCAGCTCTGACTATGGCTATCATACCGGAGTACTGGTCTACAGAGGACACTTCACAGCCACGAGCAACGAGACCACCTTTAAGGTCAGCACTCAAGGAGGATATGCCTTCGGATCATCCGTCTGGCTGAACTCCACCTACATTGGCTCATGGGTCGGAATCGATGCTTCATCGGCCTACAACTCCAGCTACACTCTCCCCAACCTTGCAGCCGGAAAGAGCTACGTCTTCACAGTTGTAGTCGACAACAACGGCTTGGATGAGAGTTACGTTGTACCTCTAGATGAGGCGAAGCATCCTCGTGGTATCCTCGATTATTCGCTCAGTGGTCACCCACAGTCTGATATTACATGGAAGCTCACTGGGAACCTCGGAGGTGAAGATTACGTCGACAAAGCTCGCGGTCCATTGAACGAAGGTGGTCTGTATGCTGAGCGACAAGGCTTCACTCAGCCATATCCACCGAACCGTAACTGGGCCGCGAGTGCGCCTGAGAAGGGTATCGATGCCGCTGGTCTCGCTTTTTATCAAGCTAGCTTCAGCTTGGACCTGCCAAGGAATTATGACATTCCTTTGACGTTCAATTTTGGTAACACCACGATCAATGGCTCTGTTGCGGACTACAGAGCGCAGCTATGGGTCAATGGTTATCAGTTTGGCAAGTATGTTAACAATATCGGCCCTCAATTTTCATATCCGGTTCCTCAAGGTAAGAGCGATATTTTCCCTCAAGGCAAAGACAAGTACTAATGAGTTGCAGGTATTCTCAACTACCATGGTCAAAACTGGTTAGCCGTGGAGCTTTGGGCTCAACAAAGTGGAGGAGCTCACCTCACAAACTTTACTCTGGAGGCTGGAACACCAGTATGGACGTCAATGGACGAGCCAGCGCTGTCTCCTAAACCAAGCTACAGCAAGAGAGCAGGAGCATACTGAAAAAGTAAATATGATTGGGTATTGGCTTAATGTACAATTTTACAGTATATACAACATCTGCCGCCTAATGGCGAAGTATGAGAGTGGCGATGATAGCAACTATAGTTGCCCCGGTAGCTGCGCCTTCTAATGCAATAATCGTAACGTCCTGTTTCCGCATCGAAACAAGCCGTTCACTGAACAAATCTTGTACAGCCGCGGCCCAGGTCTCTGGTTTCCTCAGATCCAGTAAAGCTTTGGGAATGTGCATCTCTGCTGTATCCATGGCAGCTTCTGTTTCCGGCTCCCCTCTAATACAAGCCACTACCGCATCAACAGCTGGCTCTGAGCTCTGCGTTTTATCCTCCATCTCCTCCTCTAGCTCCTGAATCCCAGCCGCGACGATGCCATCGAGCGGCACCTCCTCCACCTTCTCCGCATCCAATTTCTCCGCATGTACAATCTTCTCCTTCTCCAGCGCCTCCCTAACCTTCTCCTCAAACCCATGCACCAACCTCCTCCTTCTCCACGGCTCAAACCCAAACTGGAACACCAAAAACAACAACACATTAACGCCCATCAGTCCCCAAGTTCCCCACGTACTCATCCTTCTAATCTTGTCACTCCAAATTTGTTCCTCGTGGTACCGACTCAGGATACTGCTGCTCAATTTACTAGCAGCATGTTCCGCCTCCCTTTCCGCATCCGCTAACCGTGTTGCTGATTCCTGCACCGCTTGCTCGTTACTGTGATCCATTCTATACAACGCCGTAAAGCGCTCCAGATCCGTAGGCGTCCATGTGTCCTTCCTCGCCAACAACGTGGTAACTTCTCTCTGCGTAGCAGCTCTATCCGCAACTGTGGTTTTATAAGTAAGTCTCGAAGAACGGACAGCTTCTTGGGCTTCTTGAACGCGGTTCTCGAGGGTCGTGATGCGGGATTTTAGGGCTTCGATGCCGGAGTAGCCGGTCAGGTCGTTGATGCGCTGGGAGGCTATGAAGATGTTGCCCTGCAGGTGGTCCATGAGGTGGGAGAAGCGTTTCGTGATTGGGGAGCGGCGGCCTTCTTCTGCGGAGGGGAGCTCGGAGGAGACTTCTTCTGGTAGGGCGGACTCGCCATTGCTTTCTGGCTTTGGGGCAGGGCTTGAGGGAGTCTCTGGCTGAGGAGGTTTGGGAGCATCGGCGTACCGCCGAGTCTGGATGCGGATCTTACATTGTAGACAGATTGATGGGCGGAAGGAGGGTCGATTGGATATTCGGATTGCCCGTGAAGCTGTAGAGGAAGAGAGGGAATCAAAGAAGAGCCTGGGCGTGAATCGGGCCAGAGGTTGCATGGCCGCTCTTCTAGGGCGTTGGGACGGGCGCGTGTGAAGCTTTTTCTGGAGGTTGGGAGCTTTGGAGTTCTGCCGAGAATGACGATCCACACCGCTTGGAGGGGTCCGCGAGGTGGGTTTTCACCCCCGCCATTTCTCCTTTTGTTGTTACATATCTTTGTTTTCAAGGCAGTCCAATCTTTCAGCTTCGTAGAATTGGTAGAATTTGCGTTTATTTTGCTTTAAGATCTCTCATTTCAGGTTAGCTATTCACTATTTCTGTTGAGATCTCTCGAGTTTCAACCTGGCTTTCGTTTCCTTCTTGTACATGAAACCGGCGTCTTCACGACCAAAACAACAAATTCTAACATCTTGACAGAAATTTTTTTTTTCAGCCAAGATGGCGCCCTCAACCCTCCCCGCAATGAAAACGAACCCCAAATTCATCTTCTTCTCTGACTTCGACGGGACGATAACAACTCGGGATTCCAACGATTTCCTCACAGACAACCTTGGCTATGGCGAAAAGCTACGAAAGCAGGGCAATCAAGACGTCTTGCACGATAAGATGTCCTTCCGAGACTCCTTCCAGGACATGATGGACAGTGTCAAGACGCCATACGACAAGTGTATACAGACGTTAGTGGAAAACATCGAGCTTGATCCTCACTTCAAGGAGTTCCACGATTGGTCTCGACAGAACAATATTCCTGTTGTGGTTTTGAGCAGTGGGATGGTGCCGATTATTCGGGGATTGTTGGTTCACCTGCTTGGACCTCAGGGAGAGGAAATTCAGATTGTTAGCAATGATGTTGCGCCTAGAGACGGAAAGAGCATCAACGAGGAGGGAGGATGGCAAATTGTCTTCCACGATGATAGGTGGGTTTCCTCTTAAATCCTCCAAGCAAAAGCTAAGTATGCTAATGTGCTGCCAATAGCCACTTCGGCCACGATAAGTCAATTGAGATTAGACAGTACACCAAACTCCCAGAGAGTGAGCGACCAATCATGTTCTACGCCGGAGATGGAGTCTCGGATCTCTCTGCTGCAAAGGAGACTGACTTGCTCTTCGCAAAGAAGGATCATGGTGAGCCTTCTTTTTGATGTTCTGGGAGCCCCGCTAACTATAAGTTAGATCTCGTCACCTACTGTGTAAAGCAAGACGTTCCATTCACAGAATTTGAGAACTGGTCATCAATCTTGGCTACGGTCAAGAGGATCGCAGCTGGTGAGACTGATGTCAAGAAAGTCGCTGCTGAGGGGTATGAGGAATTCAAGAAGAGACACAACAAGAACTAGAGTTCACTGAGAGAGACGTGGAAAGATGGTACACATAGATCATAGAGATCAAATAGACTTTTCGGGATAGAGTGTACATAATAGATACACCTGCATCAACATTGACTACTCCTGATATCCCAAGGTTCGTGACTGAGCAAGCCATCTTCGGAGTAAGTGGGTTCAACTACTCACTAAGTAATTCCTAACGCCATATGTCCATACGTACCTTCGACCAATAGCTTACAATGATTTCTTTCCCTATCGTTCCATTCATTCATTTCCTACTCCTCCAACGCAGACTTCTCCAAAGCCTGAACTGCATTGTCCAGCTCTCTAATCCGCTGCCCAATCCGCCTCTTAATCTCCTCCCCGTCCTTCCCCTCCAAAGCATCCTCATACATCGCCTTCAACGTATCCAGCTCATCTCTCGCTGCCTCCCTATCGTCCGCCGCATAAACGGTTTTCTTCTCGGTCTCTTCAGTTGCCATTTCGAATTCGTCTCGTGCAGTCGCATATTGATCTTGCAGTTTCTCAATGACCTCGTCGGCAGAAGTCTTGTCGGCATACGTTCGAGAGAGGAAGGGCTTTGAGAAGGAGGTTCGAGAGTGTGTGTTTGGACGTTGGGGGGTGGTCTTGAGAGCTCTGGAGGTGAGGGGTCGGGAGGAGAGCGTGAGACATTGTGTACAGAACGACTTCGGGGTTTTCCGCACAACAGTACTTCTTAGAGAAAACATCTTGAACTTTTATCAAGCTCTCCAATTGAAATCCGCCCTGGATGAGACAACCGTTTGTTTTGTAGATGACGAGTGAAGTGTCTCGGGTGCAAAGGGAGCTGGTCTCGGTAGAGCTCCAAATACAACTCCAAATCTCGGTCCGCGTCAGCGACTGCAGCTTCACGCCTTCAACTCACCAATTCGCAAAACCCGCTGAATGAATTATGGCCGACGCGAACGGAACTCCTAGGCACGTTGCTTTATATCGTCATATCAGAGATATTGCACTTTTCGATCATCCGCTCGCAAAATATGGACCTCCTTTGCTCCTCCTGGCGGATGCGCTCCTGACCAGTTTGATTATCTCGAAAGTAGCTTGTGAGTACACGGCCTGCTGCTTCTTCTGGTAAAGCTTTACTAATTGCGCAATGTCATAGATACTGAAATAGACTGGTCGACATATATGGAGCAGATTGAGCTGTATGTGAATGGGGAGACTGATTATACAAAAATTACGGGTGCGACAGGACCGTTGGTCTATCCAGCTGCGCATGTGTATATTTATTGGGTCTTGTATCACATTACGGATAAGGGGAGGAACATTTTGCTTGCGCAGCGACTGTTTGGGGTTTTGTATCTTGCCACAGTTGCGATAGTTATGGCATGTTACAGAAGGGCAAAGGTAGGGACTGCGATGGACTTCAAAAGAGAAGTGTTTGCTAACAAGTCTCAATGTTGACAGGCTCCCCTTTACATCTTTCCTATGCTCATCTTATCGAAAAGACTCCACAGCATATTCGTTCTCCGTCTATTCAACGATTGCTTCGCCGTATTCTTCCTCTGGATTGCCATCTATACTTTCCAACGCCGACTATGGACACTTGGCTGCCAGGTATACAGTTTTGGGCTGGGTGTCAAAATGTCATTACTGCTGGTGCTTCCTGCTATCGGAGCTGTATTGTTCCTGGCCAGGGGTGTCCAGGCCGGTTTGAAGCAGGCATGGCTAATGAGCCAGGTCCAGATTATTCTTGCCTTCCCATTTTTGCCAATAAACGCTATGGGATACTTCAATAGGGCTTTCGAATTCTCTAGGCAATTCTTATTCAAATGGACGGTCAATTGGAGATTTGTGGGAGAAGAGATATTCTTGAGCAAGGAGTTTTCGATCACCTTGCTTGTAGGACACATCAGTGCTCTGGTACTTTTCATCACGACCAGATGGTTGACACCAGCCGAGAAATCGATCACGGAACTGATTGGGAATGCACTGAAATTTGAAGAGCCTCTTGGGAGAATGCAACACGCGATCTCTATTCGAATATCCCCGAATTACATCCTCACGACCATTTTGACAGCTAATGCCATTGGCATGCTATTTGCCCGCTCCCTTCACTACCAATTCTACGCCTACATCGCATTGGCTACGCCCTTCCTCCTCTGGCGAAGTGGGATGCACCCGGTTCTTCAATATTCTATATGGATAGCTCAAGAGTGGGCTTGGAATGTCTACCCCAGCACTGATGTGAGCTCAGGGGTGGTGGTCGGTGTGTTGTTTATTACAGTTGCAAGTGTCTGGTGGGGGACTCGCAAGGACTTTGTGAACCCAAAGGGCGAAGGTGCCGCAAGTAAGAAGCTGTCTTGACCCTCCCTGGAAATTCGACGTCGAACTTATTCCTCCTCCGAGTCGTATGCTGGGGGCATCTTGCCGACCGTCGATTCTTCCTCGTCAGAGTCTTCGGGATAGGCAGACGCTTTGGGGAATTCCTTGGGCCTAGTGATATATTGAGCGAAGGATTTCCAAAGCTACAGAGACCAATCTTACCAATAAGACTCTTTCCGCCAGGTATGTTCGTCACGAACGACATTTATAATCTCGCCGTCAATCTTGTTCTGTCGAGCGTCACCTTCCTTCGTGTCGATCAAGACGTACCCTCCATTCTTGATCCAAATCGTGTTCCGGAACCGCGAAGGAAGCTCAACGAGCACAGTCTTCTTATCTGGCAAAGTGCAAGAGTACAAGCTATTCCCTTCGGCCTTGATAACGCGGGCAATCGACTGAGTGGGGGTCAAGGCTGAGGGCGCGGTGGTTGTTTCTTCGGCGGCGGCGAAAACATTTCGCTTTGGTTTACCCATAGTTGCTGTGGGTTGGCTGGGTTGGCTTCAGTTCAGGATCAGATTGACGAGCTGTCAATTGTGAACGCTATTGACCTTGGCCGCTAAACTTTCCGATTTCCAAAAATCTTATTCAATAGTCAGTCCTGATCAAAATTTCAAAGGCCCGTCCCGAACCCCGGAGACATGTTCTTCCGTGCCGTCCATATGGCAGGTTTCCCGAGATCCAAAATCGAAAACTCGAAAGGTTGATTTTTAAGCAGCAATGCCCCTCATTACGTATGGGCAAAAAGGGTTGTCAGCCTGCGGGATGGGTAGGCACAGATACCCCATCTTTTCTCTCCAACTGAAGAGTTCACGGACGGTTGCTCTCCGCAGGGTCTTTTATGGACCGCTAAAGCGCTCAAATATGGGTCGAACTTGGACGGTTCGTAGCGTTCTTTCTAAGTTAGATCATATTTAGTCTTTTTAGGGACCGATCTTCCTTATCTCAAAAAATTCTTAGCGGTATTCTTTATATATCAAATTTCAATTCCCACAACACTTTTTCCAGACTCTCATCTTACACATATCTTTGAATACCTCAAAACTCCAATAAACCTCTGGTATATAATTAACCTATCGGCCAACATGTCGTCGCACGCTTTAGGTGCTTTCATAATTGACGTCGAGTCATCCTCGAGCAGTGGGGAAGCACACACAATCCCGGTCGCTCCTCAAAAGGCTGTTTCTCGAGTATACCATTCTGTGCCCCAAACCCAAGGACCAGATGCCCTTGAGCTCGACAACCTGCAATGGGGCAAGAAATTAAATGGACCTCGCCCCACTGAAACTCCCAATGGAACTGGAACTACCACACCAACGGGCGCTCAGACTCCTAGGACACCGAACGACCTGGAGATGAGCAGACCTCCAAGTCCCACACACAATGAAGAAGATGGGGTAGATGCTATGCAAAGCTTCTCTAGCCCACCTATGAACAGATTTCGAATGACATCAGTCTGTTTGATGAACTTTGTAAATGGACTGAGCGATTCGGCGCCCGGAGCACTTATTCCTTATGTCGAGAAGTACATTCATGTCCAAGCCCCAAGTTCTTGCATTTGCTAACATTATTGCAGGCACTATAACATTGGATACGCTATCGTCTCCTTAATTTTCGTCACAAATGCCGTTGGATTTATATCGGCCGCATTTTTCGTTGATGCTGTACGAGCTCGGTTGGGCAGAGCAAAAACGCTCATGATTGCACAGACTTTAATGACCATTGGATATGTCGCAATTGTATGCACTCCTCCGTTCCCCGCCATGGTCGCCTCTTTCTTCTTCCTCGGCTTGGGTATGGCATTTAATCTTGCCATGGGAAATGTTTTCGCCGCCAATTTGCACAACGGAACTAAGATGTTGGGTTCTATGCATGGATCCTACGGGTTGGGAGGAACGATTGGGCCACTTATCGCGACTGCTATGGTTACTTCTGGACATTTAATTTGGAGTCGATATTACCTTATTCCTTTAGCAGCAACGGTGGCCAATCTCGCCTTTGCCGGATGGTCCTTCTGGCACTATGAGGCCGAATCTGGGCAACCATTACTGAATACGGTGGAAAGAACTGCTTCGCGCAACCACAACGTTTTGCAAACTAAGGAGCCAGGAAAGTTCGCAACTATGGCAAAAGCGTTCAAGTCAAAGACAGTCATCCTTGGTGCCTTGTTCATCTTCTGCTACCAAGGAGCCGAAGTCTCCATTTCAGGATGGGTTATCTCTTTCCTTATTGCCACTCGACAGGGCAATCCATCAAACGTCGGATATGTTACCGCCGGCTTCTGGGGCGGCATCACACTTGGACGATTCTTATTGTCTCAACCAGCTCATAAAATCGGCGAGAAGATCTTCGTATACGGCGTTGTTGTCGGAGCAGCCATCTTCGAACTGCTCGTTTGGCAAGTTCCTAACATTATTGGAGACGCCATCGCGGTTGCCATTGTCGGTCTCCTATTGGGTCCCGTCTATCCTTGTGCGACGGTAGTCTTCTCGAGAGCTATTCCGAGGAAGGAACAAGTCAGCAGCTTGAGTGTCATTTCTGCTTTCGGCTCATCCGGTGGTGCTGTTGCGCCTTTCACAACTGGTATCTTGGCTCAGGCTGCTGGAACTTTCGTTTTGCATCCAATTGCAATCGGACTGTTTGCTATAATGCTGATTTGCTGGTTCGGACTGCCAAATGTCAGAAAGAGGACTGAGTAGGCTCTGAAAAGAGGCCAAGAATATATAAGAGTGGGCAGGAACTTTGCAAATACGAGTAGATCGAACGGATGTCCGCCTTTTGTCTTTCATTTTTTTCCTTGGAAATTTTTGAACCTATCCGCGGAGGTGCTGTGGTGTTTAATCTCTTGATAAACGCTGGGACATGGCTGAATGGCGTTGTGGAGGATACTACATGGGGTCTTATAACGACTTTAGGACATGGGCGTTCAAATTTTTTTGCAGTTAATGTTGGGTTTGGAGAAGGTCCATTCTTCGAAAAATGTCCACAGAAAAAATATAATATATATGGTTGGAAATTCGGAGGGACATTCGCTCCTCTTATAGGTAGTGCACATTTACTTCAATTTTTGCGCCCTGAAGCACAACTCTGTGATTGAAATTATTAAAAGTGTAAAAGTCAGAAAACTCTTGATCTTTCAAGCATATCGGATTATCGAACCACCAGCGTTTTGCAGCTCTTCATCCGACTGAGGTTTGTATCCTCTTCCCCGAACTCGGCCTGTGAAAGCTTGCCGAGGTGCCCCGGGTTTGGTGTCAATCCCGCGTCCAACCGCTCCCACGACTCATTCTAAAACATACACTATCAGACGACGACCTAGATTACTTCCCAAGGCTTTTAATTGATATCCTGCCATCTCCCTCCCACTCTCTTGCTTTATTTATCCCGACCTCCACCACTTTCATCTAATATGGCATCAATGGTAAAGGCGCTGCGCCCCGCAGTCCAACGGGTAACCTGTACAGCCCGTCCAGCACTCAGAACTGCTAGAGCAGCTAGAATAGGCCAACAACAGTCAGTCTCCTCAGAACTCTTAAACCTCTCAGTCTTAACAGTTGAGGCAGTACGAGACCTCTATCTGCCACCGCTCAACGTCGCAATGAAGCAATCGACATCAGCGACATCCCTCCAACCCCCATCACCCATTTATCCGAAATAGAGGCCGCAATGGCTGACTCGGTCTCCAAATTCGCAACTGACGTTATTTCGCCGAAGGTACGGGAGATGGACGAGAAGGAGTCTATGGATCCTGCTGTGGTAGAGCAACTGTTTGAGCAAGGGCTTATGGGGATTGAAATACCCGAGGAGTTCGGTGGCGCGGGCATGAACTTCACGGCGGCTATTGTGGGCATTGAGGAGCTGGCACGGGTTGATCCTAGTGTTAGTGTTATGGTGGATGTGCATAATACTTTGGTAAATACGGCCGTATTGAAGTATGCTAGTACGGCGTTGAAGAAGAAGTGGCTTCCTAAATTGGCTACGAATACTGTTGGTAAGATGCTTATTCTTCATTCATAGGAAATCAAATGCTAATATCACAGGTTCTTTCTGTCTTTCTGAACCCATTTCGGGATCAGATGCTTTTGCCCTTGCCACCAAGGCTACCAAGACGGATTCTGGATATAAGATTTCTGGAAGCAAGATGTGGATCACCAACTCCATGGAGGCCGAATTCTTTATTGTCTTCGCAAACCTCGATCATAGCAAGGGTTACAAGGGTATCACTGCATTTGTTGTCGAAAAGGGCATGAAGGGCTTCTCGATAGCTAAAAAGGAGAAGAAACTTGGCATCAAGGCAAGCAGCACATGTGTTTTGAACTTTGACGATGTCGAAATCCCAAAGGAGAACTTGCTTGGTGAAGAGGGATCAGGCTACAAATATGCTATCGCCCTGTTGAATGAAGGGCGAATCGGTATTGCCGCTCAGATGACAGGTCTGGCCCTCGGAGCTTTCGAAAATGCGGCAAAGTAAGCTGATCACAAATTCGAATATAATGTGTCACACGCTAACGCTCTTTTAGATATGTCTGGAACGACCGAAAGCAATTTGGACAGCTCGTGGGCGATTTCCAGGGAATGCAGCACCAGATTGCGCAGTCCTACACTGAGATTGCCGCGGCGAGAGCGCTGGTCTACAACGCAGCCCGCAAGAAGGAGGCAGGCGAGAACTTTGTCCAAGATGCTGCGATGGCGAAGCTTTATGCGTCACAAGTTGCTGGCCGAGTGAGCGGTCTGGCTATTGAGTGGATGGGTGGTATGGGATTCGTGAGGGAGGGCATTGCGGAGAAGATGTGGAGAGACAGCAAGATAGGAGCAATTTATGAGGGGACCAGCAACATTCAGCTCACGACAATCGCGAAGTTGCTGAAGACCCAGTACTCGAGCTCGTAAGGGGCTTGGATAGATTAGATGAATCAAAATTATTGGACACCAGAATGCAGTGTTCAGGTTTGACCCGATGCCGAGGGTTATACAGACTACATCAGACATCTGCAATTGTGACCGTTTTGAGACCGGGCTCCAGGACTTCAGGACTTTAAGTCCTAGAGGAAGAACAATATAACGGCTTGTTTCCGATAATCTGACTGTGCCAGTGACAAATACAGTATGTCCCGATGTCCTATCCAGGAAACGCAATTTCAATAAATCCACATGAAGGATGCATTTCGCGATAGTGGTGATATTGACCCCTCCATGCCCCTGACGATGACGAAGCTGCTTTTATTCGCACAGACTGCGGGCGACCGTCGGAGGGCGTATGGATTGTGTGGAGGCAAGTCCGCAGCCGCGACCAGTGGTGAGCCGGGTCCAGGGTTTTCGCAGCAATATCAAAATGGAGCTATCACCTTAGAGCCGTTGATATGGCGCCGAAGCATGGAATCAAACCAGTGAAAGAAAAAAGCAAGTCCCAGCCAGCAAGGCAAGACAGTTCCAGGAGCAAGGCAAGAAGCCGCAGTAACCCATGCCCACGGCCAGCCCAACCCGTGAATCACCCCTCCAAAACCCAAAACCAAAACGCTCAGCTCCGAAGCGTTGAGTTCCTGCACTTCCACTTTCTTTGTCAGGGAATTCCTTCTTCACCCTTCGATTTCTCTCTTTGCCGGCAGCTGGAGAATACGAAGCCATAAGCCATAACCAACCCAGCATTTCTCGCTGCCGGATCCGTCCTCCCCATCTCTCCACAACTGCCGTCATTCTCCGAGCATTCGTTGAACGGTGCCAGCCCACAGCTAGCTAGAAGTGGCTGAGTAGGTCGTTTTCCGTCGAGCATCATCCCCTCACGTGTGGGCACAAACGCAAAAGTCCTGGCCTAGAAATATTCCGAAACACAGCAACAGCGATCTCCAGCCACAGAGACGACGGGCGCGCTGCGCATAATTCATCGTGGATGTGTTGATTGCAAAGCTGACCCAGCTGTTGCTCCTCGCCAAAATCCCAGACTACTGTAGGACTCCTGATTCCAAACAATCGTCAACCCCACTTCGCAGGAGCACCAACCTTCCAGGACTTGGACTTTCGACCCTCCCCCACGACAACACTATTCCTTGCTGCGTGGACTGACGCGCCCGATACACCGCAAATATGAATAACGACGACGATGCCCTCAGCTCGGTCTACAAGAAGATCGAGCGCGAGAGGGCGCTGCTCAATGCCGCAAACCAGATGAGGCAACAGACACAAAATGAGCAGGTCCGTTCGAGGATAGACACCCAGATGCGTGAGGGCCGTCGGAATATACAGTATTTGGAGGAGAGAATGCAGGAGCTACAGATGCGGCGGATGGGACAAAGCATGGACAACATGAATCTGGGACCTGGGGGCGCTGGCAGACCCCAGAGCTCAGGTCTTCGCAACGACAGAGATGGTCCGCCGACTCCACCTCCAAAAGACTCTTCGAGAGGGTATATTGATCAGGATTCCGGGAGGGGAGGATATGGCTCACAACCGTATAGTGAGATTGGTAAACATGGTGACATGATGCCACCGAGACACCCATACGCTCCTCCTGGACCTGGCTCTAGCATGCCGAAATCACGGCCAAACTTCACAAAGCTAGGTGTGTAGCACTACGATGCAGTTTTTTTAACTCTACTAATGCTAGATTCCAGATCTCATCAAATACGACACCCCATATCTCGGCCCTCGAATCCAGCTTATGTTATCACAACTAGAGTTCAAGCTCAATGTCGAAAAGCAGTACCTAAAAGGTATCGAGAAGATGGTCCAACTCTACCAGATGGAGGGCGATAGAAAGAGCAGGGCAGATGCTGCAGGGCGCAGAATTGAGAGTAACCAGAAGATTCAGCTCCTCAAACAATCTCTCAAGAGATACGAGGATCTTCACATTGATATGGAGAGCTCCGCGGATGCACCAGATGGTTGGTCTCCTGTCTATAAGTGATTGGAAAATAAAACTAACAATTCGTTTGCAGATGACAGTATAAACACCCCAAATATGCGGAAACCATTAACTGGACTTCTCACTATGCGGATACATGCGGTCAAAGACGTTGATCATGCCACCACAAGTCGATTTGCCAGGGGACCCGAGACTTTCGTTGCTGTCAAGGTCGAAGATAATGTTGTGGCACGTACCAAAGCTTCCAGGGTTGATAGATGGGATAACGAGTTCCACAACTTGGATGTAGAAAAGGCAAACGAGATCGAGTTAACGGTTTATGACAAGCCTAGCGATCACCCACTTCCAATTGGTCTCTTATGGATCAGAATATCGGATATCGTTGAAGAAATGCGCCGCAAGAAAATCGAGGCCGAAATTAATAGCTCTGGTTGGGTTTCTGCAGACAGAATGGCAAATGGAGCCGTGCCTGGCGCACCACCCCCACAGTTTAACATGAGCCCAGCACCCTCATTCGGTGCCCCACCACAAAGTGCGGGGGCCCAAGCAGCAGCAGGAAATCCTGTGTTAGGGGTAGCAGGCAATGTGGTTGCTCCTCAACCTATTGATGCGTGGTTTGCACTCGAGCCCACAGGTGCTGTACATCTCACTATAAGCTTCACGAAGCAAACAAAAGACCGTCGTCCCTTCGATGTCGGGCTCAACAGGAAAGGTGCCATTCGACAACGCAAGGAAGAAGTACATGAAATGTACGGTCACAAGTTCGTGTCACAGCAGTTCTACAACATCATGCGCTGTGCTCTCTGCGGCGATTTTCTCAAATACTCCGCTGGCATGCAGTGCGAGGATTGCAAATATACTTGCCACACTAAATGTTATACTAGCGTGGTCACTAAGTGTATAAGCAAGTCGAATGCAGAAACGGATCCGGACGAGGAGAAAATCAATCATCGTATTCCGCATCGTTTCGAGAAGTTCTCGAATATGAGCGCGAACTGGTGCTGCCACTGTGGTTACATTCTGCCCTTTGGGAAAAGAAATTGTCGCAAATGCTCCGGTAAGTCCTTATCTGTTCCGAAAAACGAGTTCTCGGGGCTAACAGTTCGCAGAATGTGGTCTTACGTGTCATGCAGGGTGCGTGCACTTTGTACCGGATTTCTGTGGCATGTCAATGGCTGTAGCCAATGTAATTCTTGATGGTATTCGGAATCAAAAACGAAGACAGACAACTCAATCATCTATGAGTGGTCGTACTCTTCGCCCGCAGTCGCAAAAGCCTACTTCTCCGCAAGAATCACAAGGACAACTGACCGATCCTCGTTCATCATATGGCTCTCCTGACCCATCTCGACCCCCTCGCGCTCAGTCATATGGGCCATCCTCTGCTTCATCTACCGAGGCAACGGAAGCTGCGAAGACGATGTATGCCCAACAAGGGCCAACATCACCAAACAGACCACCTGGTCCAGACCGAACTTCCTCAGCATCAGCAGCGGCTGCTGCCGCCGCTGCGATGTCAGGATCTGGCCAACGATCACCATCCCAAAGAGACCAGTATCAAAGATCATCAACTGACTATGCAGGACGAACTACGGCCACCGGTTATCCCGCGCCTCGTCTTGATACTCACCCTGAAGATTCTGGTTATGGGGCTCCTCCCAAACCACAACCTCCTACACAGCCAAGTTACAACCCAGCAGCGTATGCACAGGTCAGTGGCTATCCTACGCAGCCCCTCTCCCAACCTCAAGTACAGCCTCAACAGTCACCGACCGCTGCACTGTATGGTCAACAGCCCGCTCCAGTGCAGCAACCCGAACCACAACAACCCCCTGCGGCGGCTGCTGTTGTTCCACGCAAAGCAGCACCAGCCGCAAATGAAGCTGGTACCGGTCGTCGTATTGGTCTTGATCATTTCAATTTCCTTGCTGTGCTTGGTAAAGGTAATTTTGGAAAGGTCATGCTCGCAGAGGCGAAGCAGACGAAACAGCTCTACGCCATTAAGGTTCTCAAGAAAGAGTTCATTATTGAGAACGATGAAGTTGAGAGTATTCGATCTGAGAAGAGAGTACTCTTGATTGCGAACAAAGAGCGTCACCCTTTCCTGCTTACCCTTCACGCTTGTTTCCAGACGGAAACGAGAGTGTACTTCGTCATGGAATATATCAGTGGTGGAGATCTCATGTTGCATATTCAACGCGGCCAATTTGGTACTAAGCGTGCCCAGTAAGCCTCCAAATTATTTGTCTGTCTCGTAATACTGACTTTTCTAGATTCTACGCCGCCGAAGTCTGCCTGGCTTTGAAATATTTCCATGAAAATGGCGTTATCTACCGTGATCTGAAGTTGGACAACATTATGTTAACACTTGATGGCCATATCAAGGTTGCAGATTACGGTCTTTGCAAGGAAGACATGTGGTACGGATCGACAACAAGCACTTTCTGTGGTACACCTGAGTTTATGGCTCCCGAGGCAGGTTTTACTCTCATGATTGACATGCATTTAGCTAACGTCTTCAGATCTTGCTGGACAAGAAGTACGGCCGCGCTGTCGACTGGTGGGCATTCGGTGTTCTCATCTACCAAATGCTGTTACAACAGTCTCCATTCCGAGGTGAAGATGAAGATGAAATCTATGATGCCATTCTCGCGGACGAGCCTTTATACCCAATTCATATGCCTCGTGACTCGGTGTCGATCCTTCAAAAGCTCCTCACCCGAGAACCAGAACAGCGCCTTGGAAGCGGACCAACAGATGCTCAAGAGATCATGAGCCAGCCTTTCTTTAGAAATATCAACTGGGATGACGTCTATCACAAGAGAGTCACACCACCCTTCCAACCTGTCATCTCGAGCGCTACGGATACCAGCAATTTCGATTCCGAGTTTACGAGCGTCACTCCAGTCTTGACACCTGTGCAGTCTGGTAAGTTTTCCCTGGAATTGATCTACCTACTATCTCATCTAACATGCATGCAGTATTATCCCAGGCTATGCAAGAAGAATTCCGCGGTTTCTCATACTCCGCCGACTTCGTTTGAGCCAAAAATTGCCCGGCCGACGGCATTATCTAGCCAACGACCTCGAGGCAGCACACCTCTGGCTCCCAAAAGCCAACACTCACTGTACAAAAGCAGAGACCCTGCCTTCCTACACCACAAACCATTCGTTTGATCCATAGCTTATCAAGCTATGAAAGACCAGGAGAGCAGAGAAGCAGAGAAGCAGAGAAGCAGAGAATAGCAAAGCGTTAAGCATTGTCTGCGTTGAGATCAGTACTGAAAAAAGTCATGATTCCCATTCCATTCCCATTCACTTCTAGACGGACGAATAACTTCTTGGGGCGGGGACTCGGATGGGGAACGGGGCGGCTCTGGTTGTCTTTATCGAGAATTAGTAGCCTGTGATGGCTTTCTTAATAGATCATTGAACTTTTTTCAATATTTCTCTTGTGTTGTCTTGTGCAATTTATAATTTTCCTTGAAGGTGAAGCGAGTTCCTTGTCTTGCTTGGTTCGTCTCTAGAAACGTAATGTCATTTTAGAGGACGGCATTCCTAGCCCTAACTGCTAGAAGAACAGGAGCTCTATCTAGGTAGTGGGGGAGATGAGCACCTGGCAATTGCGGATTTTGAATGTGCCGCGCCGAGTGAGACATTCAAACATACAAAATCAGTGCCGCTACTTTTGTCCCTATTGAGCCAGGCCCTTCTGCTTTTGACGAAGCATTGGATGTGGGACGTTATCTACTACGATTACGTGCCAACCATTGTTATTCTTGGAGGGTAAGATTACCTCATCACTTTATTATGAATTTGCAAAACATAAAGGCAATAATAATCTGGGTCATTTATTTTCATTCGTTGGTATCATTTAAGGCTTCCTACCTACATGTGTAGCAAAAGCAAATCATGAGACCGCACCATCATATCATCTAATAACTCCGACCAAACATGCACCAACTAACAGCCAACGCACCACACTCCGGATTCAGACACTTCGTCTCGCCCTTCACCAGACCCTCGGGCTGTTCAAAAGGAACACACAAACTCTTCATGCCCATAGAAGGAGCCCGACTCTCCATTGGTCCCCCCATCTCCTCCACCTTGCCCGCAGTCAAATCCTTAATCTTATCCTCGCACTTCTCAGCCAAGCAGTGAGGGATTAAAACCACGTTCTTCGCATCCAAAGCAGGAACCACTTCATCCCATTTCGTAATGTTGATGCGGTGCTCGCGGAACGAGGCTTCGGCTTTGTTGTACATGTCGCTTTGGATTTTCTCTAGGAGAGCGGGGATTTCGGTGGCGATTTCGGGAATAGAAATGGTGCCTTTCTCGCCGGTGTCTCGGCGCGCGAAGGAGACTACGTTTTTGGCGGCATCTTTGGGGCCGTATTCGAGGCGGAGGGGAACGCCCTTGAGCTCCCAGTCGTTGAATTTCCAGGCTGGGGTGTAGCCCTCGCGAGTGTCGTAATCAGATCGGACGCCGGCCTTCTTGAGAGAGTCCTTGATGTCTTGCAGCTGGTCGACTTGCTTCTTCTTGTCTTCTGCTGAAGTGTTCTTGTTGACGCCGACAGGGATCATGATAACTTGCAACTTGGAGATTCTTGGGGGAAGAACGAGACCTTTGTCGTCGCCGTGGATCATGACCATGACACCGATAACACGAGTTGAGAGACCCCATGAGTTTTGCCAGACGTGGATATGACCGGCCTTCTCGCCTTCTTTTGGAGTGGGATCCTCAACTTTGATGTCGAACATCTTGCTGAAGTTCTGGCCCAGGCAGTGAGAGGTTCCTCCTTGAATACCTCGTCCGTTAGATGGGATGTATCCTTCAACAGTCGTAGTGTAATATCCTCCAGCGAATTTCTCCTTCTCCGTCTTTCTGCCTCGGACAACGGGAACCGCAAGCAATTCTTCGTAAACACCAGCGTAGAACTCGAGAATTTGTAGAACCTCCTCACCAGCAAGCTCCTCAGTCAAATGCGCAGTATGTCCTTCCTGCCACAAAAACTCTCGGGCTCGGAGGAAAGGAGTTGTTTGTTTGGCCTCCCATCGCACGACACTGTTCCATTGGTTGAGTCGGAGGGGAAGGTCTCGATGACTTCGAATCCACTTCGAGAAGTAGGGGTACATAACAGCCTCGGAGGTAGGACGAACGGCGACTGGGACTTCGAGATCTTTGTCTCCGCTGTACCATATTAGCTTCAAGTTGTAACAAACATTAGAAGAGGCTGTGAACATACGCCTTGGTGACCCAAGCAAGCTCTGGAGCAAAACCCTCCACATGTTCCTTCTCTTTCTCCAGTGACTTCGACGACAGGAACATTGGGAAACTACATTCATCAACATCCAATGTCTCGATCTTCGCTTGAAACCATTTTCGAATCTGGTTCCAGATAAACATCGAGGCTGGGCGCAAGATGAAAAAGCCAGAAATCTCATTGTAATATTCAATCATCTCCGCCTTGAGGACAACCTCCTGATACCACCCTGAGAAGTTCTCCGTCTTCGAAATAGTCATGCCGATTATGTCGTCCTGCTTCTTTCCGCCCACAATAGGGAGGGCTGCTTGTTTTGCGGCTTTCGCGGCCTTCTCTGCGGCTTGTTTGGCTTGCTTTTCCGCCTTTTTAAGGGCGCTCTTGGAGGGTCCTTCTGCATTGTCCGCCATGATTGCTGTTTGGTGCTCTGCGCGAGTCTGCGGTTTTGGTATTTATCGAGGTTGAGCACTCGTTCTGAGTCAATTTGTGACTCTGGACAAAATACGATTCCCCCGCCATTAGCGGCTTGATGTAAGCGAGAACTCAGCCTTGCCCCTGACTCAAATGCCGAGTTCCCTTTATTGCAAGATAACCGTCTTTCACTCCAATAGATGATTTATACCAGTATCTGGAGTTGGTATCTTGCTATCATGATATATTAAACGCCTCTGGTAACTTATACATTGATCAAAACTGAACAGATCAACGACGGCCTGGCTAGAATTATACGAGAAGACAACCTAGTAAAGACTCATTTGTAGGATCACTTGCAGAAATAACCATGAACTCACTTTTCTGACTCATGATTGAATTATATTCTCTTATCAAAAACGAGTGAATACCTTCGTGCTCGACAAGGCTGAGAAGCAGCACGTGATCTGAAGCACACTAGCGTGCAAGCCTTCTTCGCGACGCGCCGCCTGGAGAAATATTTGGGAAAGAGCTCGACAGACCAGCAGAGCAGCAATCAACACCAGCATATCAACATGGGTTCCCTTTTCGAACAACCGCGAAATGCCGGAACTTTATGTAAGGAGAAGTCGGAGCAGATGTATGATTTTACAGCTGACATTAAATAGTCCTCGGTGGCCAGAAAATCAGCGGTTCAGATATTCGTGACCAGAATGGTATGAGCTTTCAAATCCGCACCAAAGAGTCAAATTAACTTTTTTGATAGTTCTTGCTACTCAGGCTATCGCAAATGTTGTCAAGAGTTCGTTCGGACCTAGCGGTCTCGATAAGATGATGGTGGACGATATAGGAGTACGCTATTCATAGTCCTCCCAGAGGCAACAACATAGTAGCTAATTTTTTCCAGGATGTTACAGTGACGAACGATGGCGCAACTATCCTCAGTTTACTCGACGTCGAACATCCAGCGGGCAAGATCTTGGTCGATCTAGCACAGCAGCAAGATAAGGAAGTTGGTGATGGAACAACATCTGTGGTCATTATTGCAGCAGAGCTCCTGCGAAGAGCCAATGAACTCATGAAAAACCGAATACATCCTACGACTATCATCACTGGCTACCGTCTGGCTCTCCGCGAAGCAGTCAAATACATGCACGAGAACATCAGTGTGAAGGTTGACCAGCTAGGTCGTGAGTCTCTGATCAGCATTGCGAAAACCTCCATGTCCAGCAAGATCATCGGATCAGATTCAGATTTCTTTGCCAACATGGTTGTCGATGCGATGCAAGCGGTCAAGTCGACGAACAACAGACAGGAAGTCAAGTACCCGGTGAAGGCTGTTAATATCCTGAAGGCACACGGAAAGGGAGCTCTAGAGTCCATACTGGTCAAGGGATACGCATTAAATTGCACGGTTGCCTCCCAAGCCATGAAGACTAAGATCACAGATGCCAAGATTGCCGTCCTCGACATGAATCTGCAGAAGGAGAGAATGAAGCTAGGAGTACATATCACAATTGACGACCCTCAGCAGCTGGAGCAAATTCGCCAACGTGAGGCTGGAATGGTGATGGATAGAGTTGAGATGATCCTGAAGGCTGGAGCAAACGTTGTTTTGACTACCAAGGGTATCGACGATCTTGTACTCAAGCTATTCATTGAGAAGGGAGCTATGGCCGTCCGAAGATGCAAAAAGGAGGACCTCCGAAGAATAGCCAAGGCAACTGGCGCTACTCTGATCAGCTCGCTGTCCGACTTGAACGGCGATGAGAAATTCGAGGCGTCATCGTTAGGACATGCGGAGGAAGTTGTGCAGGAGAGGATCTCAGATGATGAGTGTATCCTGGTCAAGGGCACCAAGGTTCACACCTCTGCTTCCATCATCCTCCGAGGACCCAATGACTACCAACTGGACGAGATGGAGAGATCCGTTCACGACTCTCTGTGCGCTGTGAAGCGAACCCTCGAGAGTGGCAGCATCGTGCCTGGTGGCGGAGCAGTCGAAACTGCTCTTCACATCTACCTCGAAGAATTCGCCGGTACCGTCGGCTCCCGCGAGCAACTCGCCATTGGCGAATTCGCCCAATCACTTCTGGTCATCCCCAAAACCCTTGCCGTCAATGCCGCCAAGGACTCCTCCGAGCTGGTCGCCCAACTCAGATCCCGCCACGCCCTATCTCAACGCATCCAAGAGGGTGACGCCAATGAGGACGAGAAGACCATTGCCAAGAAGAAGAACTACAAAAACTACGGTTTGGATCTTACCAAGGGAAAGGTTGTGGATGAGATCAAAGCTGGTGTTTTGGAGCCGAGCATGAGCAAGATCAGGCAACTGAAGTCGGCGGTAGAAGCTTGCATCTCTATCATGAGAATAGATACGCTTATCAAGCTGGATCCTGAACAGAGAGGGGAGCAGGATGATGGACATGGGCATTGATGAGTGAAAAGGTAGCTGGCAGATGCTTGTAATTTTATGGACTAGATGATATGTAAAAGCATTGTCTGTAAAGCGATTTCTAGAAATCAGATGACTTATAACAAAGACCCGCTGCCTATACAGTTCAATATGCCCTGGTGTCAGATGAAAGCCTTCGATCTCTGAGATATTTGGGTCCGGGGCGTCAATTTATAGAACATCGAACACCTGTAATATTTGAATGTCAATGTTCCACTTGCTGTGGCACTTTCATACCATCGCGGCGCCGCGAGTCCAACCAGTCTTATGTCATTGTGTTACAGTTGGATACTTAGCAGAGGACCGGGCCACTGAACACGTGCGAGATTATGAACCGTCTGGCAAGCAGCCATACACGCTACATACCTTGATTCGGCGCTGATTGCATATAGGATAACAATAATTTCTCTTTTCACGAAGATGGCAATGGAGTTGCCAAATGAGCTGTTGTCCAAGACAAACCGGCCGGGATAAGAACAGGTGCTCAGCGTCCATCAAAATAAAAACTGTAGATCGCTCACTTAAGATCTGGTCATCTAATTGAACACTCTCATTTTTCGATGCTTTCAATTCGAGGATCTTTTGTACAACGGCCCCATCCCCTTCTACAAAGCCGCAAATCTCATCCCTTCTATCATGCCAACAAACGAAACCCTTCCCCCAAGTATACAATTAACCAATAACCAATGACATGTCCTCAGGGAAATCGTATTGCGGAATTTCGAGGTTCAATGGGGCGGGTCCCTTTCTTATGCGGCCAGAGATATCGTAGTGGGAACCGTGGCATGGGCAGAACCATCCTCCGTAATCACCAGCTTCGCCGATTGGCACGCATCCCAAGTGTGTGCAGACACCTGTGACGCCCGTTAGTATTTTGACATTACGATAAGGGAACATCGCGTTGAATTTCGGCAATCGGGCGAGAGAGTAACATACCAACCATGACCAACCACTCCGGCTTCTTAACGCGATCCTCATCCTTCTGAGGATCTCGCAATGTCTCCATCTTGACGTTCTCTGCCTGTTTGATCTCATCCGCGGTTCTGTGGCGAATGAATACTGGCTTGCCTCGCCATTTGATGATGACCTGTTTCCACAATCAGCACTCTCCTCGTCCCATATCTCTCAAATCCAGCAATTGTGCATCTGTACGTACGTTCTTGCCTTCGGGAATGGTGGACAGGTCGACCTCGACCTTGGCCATGGCCAGGACATCAGCCGATGCGGACATGTTGACTAGGAAATCTGTACGCGCATCAACGGTTAGCCATATATCTCAATTGACCCCCCAAAAATTGCTTCTGCTTTTTTGTATCATTTCCCATCCTCCTTTCATCCTCCTGCCCTATATACCAGACTCCAGGTAGATCCCGAAAACATACCTTGAACAGTAGCTTTCGCCCCCGCCGCCGTGATTGCGCCCATAGTCCCAACCATAAAGTACTGAAACAGCAAATTGCTATTCGTGCCCTGCTTACTCCGATAATGCGAGAAGTCGGGGATCTTGCTGCCGGCATCAGTGGCACCCATGCCCTTGAAGGGGCTGTCGAAGGAGCTCGAGTCGGCCTTCATAGCAGTGGTGGAGAGCGCTCGCAGAGGCGTGAGGGTGCGCGAGGGCAGGCTGCGCAGCAGTGTGCGGGAGGTGTGTGCGAGGGACGCCATCTCGGGGATGTTGTGGTGCAGAGTGATGGGATGGATGAGGTGGTGAGGAATTTGAGGTTGGATGCTTCGGCAAGCTGGGTCGATTTTCGTGGATGAGAAATTGGTCGCTCTGATTGGCTGGTTCGACCGGAGCTCTCCTACCATACTTTGGTCTACAAAACAGCCATGTACATATAGTAAATCGCTTCTTGAAAGGTCATTTTGGCGTATTTTATTTGTTCTAATTTTATTAAATGATTTCCTGATCTGAAATAGGTACATTTGGTCATCTTATGTTTGTTTATCACCGGAGAGGACTGAGACGGTAAAAGTGTCATGGGGGTCATCATATTCCGAACCAAGTACCTCGTCATATTCGGGCACATACAATCTGTAATAAAAAGGGTGCTGAGCTGTGCTTGTGTAACAACAGCAGTGGGTATTGGGTATTTCCGCCTACAACAAATGAAAAGATCATTCATACTCTAGCCGATTACGCCCTCAGATTCAACTGACAAACAAAGCAAATCCAAATCTATCATGTCTAACTACGACACCTTCAAAGATCGGGATCACTGATAGGCTCATCGTCATCCTCCAACTCGTCCTTAATGGTCATTGTGTAGTTTCTGGCACAGATAGCCATTATTGCAATCGCGAAGCCATTCCAAGCATCCAGCTTTTTGTCCATAAAGTCAAAATGGATGATATGCCGAAGAGTAGCGTTTGGATTTGCAGAGTCGAAGGTAACAAATATGACCATTGTACGAGCAACAATCATGCCGTATAGGACGGGCGGTGTTCTCTTGTTCGCATCAGGCTCCGACGCTTCATCAACTCGGAAGTCCAAAGCTTCCCGATGCTTCTCCGTCAAGAAAGCCATCTCAGTGGTAATGGCTTTAGTGATGGAGTCGATCTCTTGTCCGGGTCGAGCCTTGACCACAGAAATGACTGGCAGAAAACGCTTTCTGTCAAATCTACCGTCTTTCTCGGTATAGCTGATATATTTCTTGATCTCCCTTTCAATGAGTGGTTCAGAAGCACGACCAGCACCGACCTTCTCTCTGACACGAGGTCCCAGCCTCAACAGTTCTTGTAATGCCTTAACACCTGTACGATATGTCAGAAAATGTAATTTGTAATTTACATCTGGCGTAACTCACCTCGGCCACTGGAACTAAAATTATAGTTGATCAAGGTCTTGTCAGGATCGTCGACGAACAGTCCTTCAGGAAGCGTTGGAAAGTCGATCTTCCAGTATTCAGGAATCAACGGTTCATAACTGCGCATGATGAGTCTTTCGTAAAGAAAGAGCTCATCCTGATGCCAGTCTCCCTGTGCTCTAACTTTCTCGATATCTTCCCTTCTCATTTCCAATTCTGCTTGTCTCTCGAGGTATTCCTGAACCTTCGCCTGAGCTGCTGCGTCCGAGTCCTCTTCTTTAATCTCCACCTCATCGCCATCATCTTGTAAGATCTCCGTTATTTCCTCTTCATCCTCTTCATCGATCTCGAAACCGGCTTCCGAAGAGTTGATCTGTGATACTGAATCATTTGGAGAAACCCCTGAGGCGTCGTACTCGAATTCGTCGCGTCCTCGCTTGCGAGGATTCTCAATATCTGGCGACGTGTAGTATTTGTCTCTGATTCTGCCGAACAGTGTCGCGCGCTCTTCATTTCTGCGCGGCTCAGAAGCAGGTGCTAAGAATGCGTGCTCGTTGTCTTTGGCGGGTGTCGCAGCGGTAGGGCCAATAGTTCGACGGCGCTTCGCAAGAGGGGACAGGTAGTCGACGAAGGTATCTTTTAGGCGGACGAGTTTGTCCATTTTGATGGAGGCTTCCAGAGATCGACTCGGTGGAATAAATGCTTGATATTGTTGAGGCTTGCGACGCAGGAAGCTAGTTGTGATCTCTGATTATCCTGAAGTTGGCGCCTGTTGACTCGAGATTGTCCCAAGTCGCAAATGTTGCTGGCAAAGAAGCGAAGAACCAAAATAAAAGCTCTCGAGGTCCGAGTTCGAGAAGATCAAGCAAGACCTCTACCAGTAGACTGCGCCTGCTGACCTTCTCATTCTTGAAATTGTGTGAATAGTTCCAACAAGCCGAACAAGCCAAACAAGTCAATTGTTTCAACAAGGGAACGCTAGTTGCGGCCCGTACCCCGCCCCCCTATTTGTGAGGCGGACGCGTAATATTTTAAGTGCTTACTTTTTGTGGAACACACAACGGTCAAAATCAACATCCGCTGGATATTATGTTACGAAATCTCAAGTGAGTATTTCCGAGCTTCTATTGTAGAAATCTACTCATATCTTGCGGAACAGTCAGTCCGGCGTACAACTACCAAGACGATGATTCGTTATACCCAGCCATTTCCTCCAGGAAGGGTGCTTCGATCCTTATTCACTATGAAGGTGAAATGTCTCAGTTCTTGTGAGACAATCAAAAATCGAAGTAATATAGTGAATGTTGAATTTTTTGATTGATTTTGTTATTTTTGTATAGCTACATATCTGCATCAACGGTTCTAGACCTATCTACTTCGGGACAGCACCGATTGGCTTGGGCCATTCAACATATTGCTGATGGCCTGCCATTGACATTAACCATCTGAAACAATGTGGAGTTAGCATTATTCTATCCCAGAAGTTTTCGGGAATCTTAGTTCCTCTTTGAGGAGCATGGGAAGGAGGGGAGCGCATAAGATTGCACTGAAGGTGATAGAGAAGCGCATGAATACGAAAAGTAGAATTGCTTACACATCGGACGGGCTCTTCGTGCCATTGGGCCCACCTAGGAAGTTGTGGGGGAAGCCAATATCAAATGGTTTGGCTCCCTCAATCTCCTCGATGTCCTCCTTAGTCAGTTGCAACGACAAGCCCTGGATGTTACCCTTCAAGTGGTCAATATTACGCCCACCAATGATTGGGAAGACGTATGGTGACTTCTGCATAACGTATGCTAGAGCCACGGATGTGAGTTGCACGTTATTCTTGTCGGCAATCTTCTCAAGAACTTTGCTAATCTTGATAGCATCTTCGGAGGCCTCAAATCCAGCCATATCTCTCTTCTCACCCTTCTTCGCGTTCTTCCTCTGTTCGTCAGTCTTGAAAGATCCACCACCAAGGGTACCCCAAGGTGCAAGGCCCATGCCCTCTGATGCAGCCATAGGAATGATATCGCGCTCAAAGTCGCGGATCTCTGCGGACCAGCGTCCTTGATAGACAGAGAATTGGCGGAGACCGTTCTGACGAGCGTATTCGTTGGCTTTGGAGACAACCCAGGCAGGTGTGTCCGATACACCAAGGTAAAGAATCTTTCCTTGGTTTATAGCAGTGTTTAGTGACTGCATAAGCTCTGGGATGGAGCATGTAAAGTCCCACCAGTGGACGTAAAGCTGATGACATATTAGTAGAATTCATGATGAAGCCGTCTAAGATCAACTTACCAAGTCGATATAACTGGTCTGAAGCTTCTTCAAGCTTTTTTCCAGCGATACATGCAGAGATTTCGTCCCATTGCCTGCAGTGTTGATAATGATTTCATCGTTTCCCTTCCCTGCTCTGTATGGAGTGGTGAACTTGGTCGCAATGACCATCTCGTCTCTGTTATTTCTCTTCTTCATCCACTCGCCAATCCAAATTTCGGATTCCTCATCCTATATGCTTGTTAGCATGCTAGTATTCATTAGAGACGAAAATCACTTGCTTGGTAGTTGTTTGCGGTATCAATAAAGTTTCCTCCAGCGTCGTAGAAATAGTCAAGAATTGCTTCAGTTTGCTTCTGGTCACACTTTCCCATAAAATCTTGCCAGGCATCACCAAAGTTCATGCCACCGAGACATAGAGGAGAAACTCTGACGGAGGCATTGGGTGCCAGCAATCGGTAAGTACCGAGAGGTCGCCTATCGGGAGGAGGAGGAGGGAAACCCATTGTGAATTACTGATTTCAATTTGATTTGATACAAGTATCTAGAAGAAAATATCTCACAAGTTTCGAGATATTAAGATCAAAATTTTGTTTGAGAAATTGGTGATTGAGAGGCCGGATTAGCCCGTACTTAGGACGATACTTATACTCTACCCCTCCCTGGTATGAGATCATGGTCTTTTCTACAGAACTGGAACTCTTAAGCTTTATCCCCATCTCCGTCTTAGCTCCAGGGTCTTGCATTAGTAACGGGCGCAGTGGGCGCATTATTCTCACTCCACTTTGTCCCATCGAAATTTTCAGCAGGCGCGGCCGGCACGTTGCAACAGCAGTCTCGCACGCGGCATCATGTTCCGAGGTGAGGTGACCTCGTCACATCAAGGTCCACCAGGTCCCCAGCTTTCCCCAAGAGCATGGGCTACCCCCTAGTGGTGATTAGCGCTCAGCCAATGACACCCCATCGGCACATCGTCATCGGAACTGCTGTCGGGAAGAAAACTATCGGACTTAAAAACTAGCCGGAAAACCTCCTGCATATATTCCCCCCCCCCTCTGGCAACAGAAGGACGATGCCTCAATAAAGATACGATGCTGTAGACCGGAAACTTCTTACGGAAGACTTCTCGAGTCTACCGGCATCCAATTAATGAGCCTGGTAGCTTAACCCCGAATCTCTTCAATTTGCAATGAGGCGGCTTTGGTTATCGCCGAAATAGCTGACGACAAAGTTCGACGGCTCCTATTTTGGTCACTAATCTATCGGACGAAATCAACTGACCGACTCTTCTGTCTGTTCGACACGCCCGCCGTTAGCGGCCGAATCCTCGTCTGTAGTCAAATATTGCAAACTCACTGTACGGAGTATAAGGAGTTAAGAATTCATTATCGAGGCCTCCACTGAGTACAGTATCCAAGAGCGTTACATATGAAAGCCTTTCGGACGCGACACGAATAGACATGGTCACAATCCGGAGACAAGATGAGATTTTGGTGTAGCCTTAAGCTCAAGGATCCAAGTCCCCACCTCGGTTTCTATCGCAGCCTTCTGCTCTTCACTTAGAATTTAGGTTTCTCACCCAAAATGAGACATCTAAATATCCAGCCACTAGAATCCAGATCTTATTGTGACTGGTGTGGATGTATCTATGCTGAAGTTTGAGGAAGCGCCTGCATTTGCTAGCTTTGGGAGAGGCTGCAAGAAGATGGAGTTTGTGAGAGTCAACCTCGAGGGAGGCGCCGGGCGGGATAAAGTTTTTGCTCCTAGTTGAAAGCATCCGAAATTTCGGCAGTCTGACCGAGGAAATCGAAATTCTTGCCTGTAGGCTTCTTATTTACTGGAATAACGGCATTCCTCTAAACGTGTTATCATAGCTTCTATAGGCACTTGTTTGAAGGCCCATTCTTCCGTGTGGCAATAGTTCATTAAGTGAATTAAGACTGGGATACATCTCTATAAGTCCTTTGCAATATGAATAAGGTTCCAGCGAGATTTCCACACGAACCAGCGCACTGTATCATACATGTTGACACTGGAATCTACTACCCTACGTTCAATAAATCCGTCTGCATTTGTTTTGGTGATAAAAACGTCGTAGAAAGGCAAATGTCAGTTTCACTTGAAGAAAGACCTGGGCGTACCTCCAGAGTAACGCAGCTTTGGGGGGGTGCTCTATATACCTCCATGAAAAGTCTCAAAATAAATATAAGACATTGAGCAGAACGTCGGAGTAAATCTTAAAGGTTGCAAGAACTGAAATTTTGAAAGTGACCCCGGTGTTGTGAAGTCAGCTCTTACCACAGGAGTATGTACAGTGAATGATCGTAAAAGCGGTAAAGAATGTCGCAGGATCGAGAAGAAGAGCGGACCGACCTCATCCCAAAAGCCTAGCTTTCCAATATGATTTCCCTCCCGCGTGAGATAACCAGAGGGACAGCCAACAATCTACAAGATTCACTAACTTCTCGTGAATATCCCATCCAGCGTGAGACAATCAGAGAAGATAGCCAAAAATGTGCAAAATTCACTATCTTTTGAATGTCCCATCCCGCCTAATCGGATACATCTTCACCATGACGAGCGCGACCTTCAAAATCTCGTTCCTTCGAAACAGAGAGTACAAAACACTCATCCCCAGCAGACTCTCTTGTACTGAGTCGCACATATTTCAAGACAATGACATAGGGCTGCGTTTCTGGAAGAAACACGAGTTACACAACCATGGCTCCCACGTGTGGAGGATCCAACGCAACGTGACAACAGGCAGAGGAAGTTTCCTCATTCGGGGATGACGGCGTCCATCTGTATAATCAAGACACCATCACTGGCCTCAGCTGCTGCCCTCCACGCCTCTTTGCCTCGATCTGTTCGATTTTGATCTTCTGATATCAATTTTCACTGTGTGGTGGTGTGCTGCAGATCCTTTCGGACAATCGGTGGCTTGAATAGTTTCAGCTTAAATCTGCGGGGTACTCAAGTTTCGTTTCGTTCTATTCAATTGTTGAAGAACATGATTCTGCTTGAATCGTGACAGATGCCAAAAGTAGACAGAGGAGCGAACAGAGGAACCTCTAGAACTTCAAACATTTCAAGAACGTTGCATTTCAACTCAGACAGAGCAAATCAAGCAAACCTATCCTCCGGGCGATCAAACTATAGCCGGGTCGATTATCAGCCCAGGTTGCCGGGATATTTATCCTTGTCATCCATTACCACTCATTTCCGAAACACCCTTGTTTGCTCAGAGGAGGGCCTCCTCGACGAATCCTAGTTCGCGACAACAGCATCATACAATTTGAGCGTAAAACTCGTCGACAAAATCCTTTGCGCCTCCCTTTTCCCGACAGCATCGTCTCAGCTGCTCCTGTCGATGCAAGTGCGGGCTGTTGTTACAGCAATACTTTGGCAGATATCTGTATTCAGGCTGATGGAGCTTGGTTTGGTTTAAACGGAGCCTCACCGACCGCTAGTTCTCGCAAGATGCACCCCAGAGATGTCTATTTATGCATGAGTGCATGAAGCTGCATGTTTTTCAAATCATGATCCTAAATAAGGCTTTGGATTTGCACATGAGCAGAACATGCAGTTTCTAAACAAATTGCAAGTGGTATTTGGCATGAATTCAGGGAACATAAACTGCTACGGTACGCATGAAAATGCGGGGCACGTACGTGGTTTCCATGTCCGACTCAAGGTGAAGCTTTCCTACACGATGGCTGTCAGTCGATGATCTATCAAATTGATAGACAGCTCAACATTTCTTGAAACGAGAAAGAAGCAAACATTGGACAATTGCTCGGGCTTTCTGACTTTCCAACCATACCGCAGGCAATCTCAACGTCAATGATACATATCACAATCTCGGGATAGTACTTCGTAGAAGATGCTTTTTCTGTTTGTTTGGTGGCGCCAGGGGCTTGGGAACAAGGCTCTGCTATCTTGGCCATCAAGATGTTCGTCCTCATCTAGAGATTTGTGGTACTCGGGCCCGGGAAGGTAATGCACAGGCCACACTATAAGATGGCAGATGGTGGCAGGCAGCTTGAGGAAAACGGTCTCCAGGGCATGATAATCGACGTTTTATGCCGTATCGATTGGCCAATGGAAGAGCTGTTACTATCTTTATTAAGAACACACTTGAAGCTTTACCAATATTACCCTGGATCTGGATGGTTTTGTTGCCTGCGTCGATGTTCCTGCCGGCTTGCTGCACCTCACTGGGAACCTCATTTCCCACATGCGCTGCTAGACTCAAGGAGGAAGAGCGTCCACTGCCGTCCAGCAAGCGACGAGACTTGCAGCGGGCAACACAAGCATCCGACCTCTGTGAAACCAATCGAAGAGCTGGAAACGAATCTGGGCCCCCCTGGCAAGTTGGCCTCCACCGCTGCATCGCTGCATCAACAGCTCTGGGGACGGCAGCGCGCCAGAAGGTCTTCTTGAAAGAGACCGAAGAGGGGAGTCTCAGGTGCTGCTGCTGCCCAGCTTTGAGAAAGATGGGAGAGGTGCATCGCCTTCCTGACCAGCCTCCTCTTAAGAGACGGTTCTATTAAAAACCCTTGATGCAGATGCAGGCAAGACTTGCGAACGCGCTGAGTGACAACAGTTGCATCGGGAGAGCACATCTTGGTGTTGATTTATTTAAATGAGCCCCAAGCTGCTGACGCCGTCGCAAAACCAAGACCCCACGTCTAGTAGAACGCCCAATTACAGCCAGTAGCCAGCAGATGCAAAGCTCAGAGCCTTCTCCCCATCGCGCTCACTCTCCAGCCTCTCCCGAGTGCCCCTGCGCAAGTAGTGCTAGAGTAAGGTCCTGCCACTCTCTTGAGCTTCAGGCCTGGTCCTCGTCGCTCTCGAAACCTCCTCAGGTTTAATTATTTTGCGGGCATCCCCTGCAAAACGAGTTCAAGACGCCGCGTCCGCCATTTCAGTCCTGGCGCTTTCCCTTTTTCGCTGCCAAAACAGTGCCAATCGCCCTCAGCAACCCCCCGAACAAAGCGAAACCTACTCTAGCGAACGAAGGACCCTACCCTACCCTGCCTCCCGATTTCTCACCTGCTCCCCCAACTCTCACGACCACGACGCTCCTTTAGGTCTCCAAAGTCACTCGTTTACATTTTCACTTCGTTTTCGCCCGTCGCAGGTTCGGTTTTCGTACCTCGGGCTTTTTTGGTTAGTGAAGTGAAGGCGGGTTCTTTTTACACCGTCGCTGGGGGGAAGGAGAAGATCAACCGCGCGAAGTACGGATCGGGGCGCGCGTAAATGACTTGAGGGCGGACAGCAAAACGAAATATGAGGGAGGAAAATCCGGAACGAGGCCACGAAAGCACAGTACAACTGTCACCGCCATACAATGCGAGCTGCGACGATATAGCAGAGCCGTTGGAATCCCTTCGAGCTCCAGCAATGGCATCGAGGAGAGGTGGAGACGGATGCCATTCCAGCAAACGAAAACAACGGTCAATGGGTCTCAACACCAGAACCGCTCTTCTGTCGATTCTAGCGACCGCGCCAGCTGCAATGGCTCAGAACTGCATCTCGCTCAGCGGATCAACTCAATGTCCTGCCTTCAATGCCTCGTCGATATCCACCGATAGCACTTTGGTCGGGCTTTTGTATGTTTTTTCTGTCGGTCCTGGCCTCGTAACCAAGCACTGACTCAAATTGATTAGTCCTTTTCTGCGATTCGTTTCGAGTACTGCGACGTTTGACGAGCAATTGAGCTCGTATGTCTCTACAAGCTATGTGCAACAGAAGTATGTCTTTAACCTTATATTTCCACGTTCCCACCGCATTCCTAACAAAATATGCAAGGTACCAAACACTTCTCGGCTGTGGAAACATCAATTTGACGAACACCACAAACCTTTACGCACGTTTCACGACCACAGTAATATGTAATGCAATAATACAAAATTCTCGGACAGCATGTGGCCTTTCAACAGCAGACTCGCGGCCCGTCTGCGCCGCCACCTGTGTAAGTGCTCCGATATATGGCAATATTCCATCTTGCTAACGTCGATCAGGCCGATCAAGCCGAGAGTGAGGCTATTATCATTGCTAATAGCCAGCTTTGCTCGAACCCAAGTAGCGGTGCCGACACTCAGATCAGAGCAGACTTCACAAACTGTGCGCTACCAGCTAACTCGCTAGGTACCAGCTGCATAGATGGTGCAGTAAATGAGTCCCAAAATTGTGGGTTTGGGAATAGTACGATTGGCTTGTGTCAATACTGTGGTGCGGGAGGACAGAATAGCACAGACACGTGCTGCTACAACTCCAATGCGGAAAAGAGGTGTGCTGGGGTAGTACTACCCACGATCACGGCTTTCATGACTTTTTCGACAACGGCAACCTCGTCCCCAACTTCGTCGTCGTCATCGTCATCTTCCGCGTCGGCTTCAGCTACTTCCGCTGCCTCGAATTCGAACAAGGGCCTATCTGGAGGCGCCATTGCGGGTATTGTTGTTGGGGCAGTTGTAGGAGCCGTGCTCATTGGAGCGTTAATCGTCCTTGTCATTCTCTGCTTGCGTCGCCGAAGTGGAAGCCAACATGGAAGCGTTTTCAATCAGCCATCGCCCGCCAGGAGAGGACAGAGCGGTATGGCATACAATCCAGTGGGCGCAACAGCAACACCCGAAGGATATGAGGTACTCCCTGGAGGGCGAATTGCACGGATGTCTGCTCTGGAGGGCCACTCAGGTGACTCACCTCCCCGCGGTGGAGGCAATGGTGCCATGGCTGCCGCAGCTGGGCGTAGCAGGAGACAACATGATCAATCTTCTTCAGATGAATATAGCCCAATTTCGAATAATCAAGGCGGAATCCTGCGGCCCCCGCCTACAGCACGGCGTGCTGGATCTCTCTCCAGTAACTCGGCCCTTGGATTCGAAGACCCATCATCTCCGCATTCTGGAAGCGGCGGTGATATGTCTTCTCCCCACGGCGGCGTAGCGAGCCAGCAGTCAGAACAGCTACCCTTCTTCAAAGACTACTACTCATCTGACGAAATCCATCCCGGCGACAAAGTTTCTACACTTTGGGCGTACCAGCCACGTGCGGGTGATGAGTTTGCTCTGGAACGAGGGGATATGCTTAAGGTCGTGGGCATATGGGATGATGGCTGGGCAACTGGAGTGATGATTGACGAGCGAGCGGATGATTGGGATGCAAAACGAAATGCTCAGCGCGATAGTGGAGTCTCCAATACCTCAGGCCGGAGAGATGAATCACCAGCTGTCAGTGGTGAGATCAAAGCATTCCCACTTGTATGTGTGTGCATGCCCGACCACTGGAGGAAGACTATCGAGGGCGATGGATCGACCGAAACCGGCTCCAGTGTGCCTCAACCTTGAAGGCAATCCAACCCCACGCATTCTATATTCCACGGCTTACGATGGTGTTACTCTCGGTATTGGCGTTCTGGCACCATTGCATTTTCTACTTTTTCGACGTTAAGAAATCCTCTCCAACTGCGCCTCGACCATCATCAAGAGACGCGACAGCTACCACATAGAATCCAGTCCTTCTCATTACCTTTCCAGATTTACGCCTCTTACGTTCTAGACCTACGGTTCGCATAGCATTGTATTGCATTCGATACACTGCTGGACTCCAGCTTATTAGCTGTTAGAGACTCAGCTTTTAATCATATAACGACAGCCCGGCCTTGTGTATGCTGTTGGCAGAAGTGCAACCGCACACAAAATATATTTTCCTTTCTATATACCCAATTCTTGTACTAAATGTTTGATGCGGCGGAGGCAGACATAGAGGGGCTTTCACGGTGGCATCTTCGAGGGGTTGGTGGATGTTTGATGAAATATATGTTTACAGGGGCTTTTGATGGATAGGCAGAGCTTGGGGGTTGACAGTAGGATAATCGGTGGAATGGAGTGGAATTCACGTCTGCAGAGACTTATAAATAGGAGAGAGGAGAATGCAAACCTATCAAATCATTTGTCACTAACTTCATTACTGGTGATGTATTTGGCGGGAAATTGATACAAGTGATCAAGAATTAATGCCGCCCATTTTACCATTGAAGAGTAATTCTACGTTCTATGAGTGAGAGCCGCCTAGGAGTAAACGCCAAAAGCACAGTAGGGTATCTAATCCAATCCCCTATTCCATCTCAATGGTACCAGGGGGCTTGCTAGTCAAATCATACTCCACCCGGCAAACGCCATCAACCTCGTTGACGATCCTGGTTGAAACCCTCTCAAGAAAATCCCAATCAAACCTAAAAATATTCGCCGTCATGAAATCAGTGGTCTGGACTGCCCGCAGCGAAATCACCTGCTGATGCACACGCTTATCGCCCATCACACCAACGGCCTTGACAGGGAGCAATGCGGCGAATGCTTGGCTGATTTGGTCGTAAAGGCCTGCGGCTTTGATCTCCTCAATGAAGATGTGATCTGCCTTTCTCGCGATCGCTACTTGCTCGCGCGTTACCTCACCCAGGACCCGAATGGCAATCCCGGGACCGGGAAACGGGTGCCGCATGACTAGGTCGTGGGGAATGCCGAGCTTGCGACCCATCTCGCGGACTTCGTCTTTGAAGAGCTCGCGAAGGGGTTCGATAAGTTTGAGGCCTTGACCGTTCATCATTCGCTCGGGGAGACCGCCGACGTTGTGGTGGGTTTTAATGGTTGCGGAGGGGCCTTTGAAGGAGATGCTTTCGATTACATCTGGGTAGAGAGTTCCTTGGAGGAACCACTCGATTCGGCCTGCTTTGGGAGAGTTTTCGGCTTCTTTCTCAATCTTGAGAGCTTCGGCTTCGAAGACATCGATGAAGGTGTTGCCAATGAATTTCCTTTTGGCCTCTGGGTTGTCTGTGATACCCTTCAGGCCATCCAGGAAGAGGTCTGAGGCGTCTACCACAGTCAAGTTGATACCAAGATGTTCGGTCAAGGTCTTGTGGACTTGTTCGCATTCATTGAGACGCATACAGCCGTTGTTAACGAGGACAGCGTGAAATCGGTCTCCAATGGCTTCGTGCATAAGTTTGGCGGCGACTGTAGAATCCACTCCTCCGCTGACTGCACCAAGAACTTGTCCCTTTTCTCCCACCAATGCTCGAATCCTAGAAAGCTCCTTGTCCACGAATTTGTCCATAGTCCAGTCTTGCTTGGCTTGACATATACCGACCGCAAAGTTCTTCAGTAACTGTACTCCCCTAGGTGTATGTGTTACTTCAGGGTGGAATTGGATTCCATATATTGGCTTCGTCTCGTGAGCGATACCAGCGAAAGGGGCATTCTTTGTGGTCGCAATGATATGGAAGGAAGGTGGAAGCGCTCCTAGCTTGTCGCCATGCGACATCCAGACTTTCAAATCATCCTCCAAGTCCTCAAACAACCTGTCAACGTGACCACTCAATCTCTTGGCTTGTAACTCTGCATGGCCGTATTCTCTCTCGGTTCCAGCCACAACGTTCTTGCCGTGATGCCATGCTATCTCCTGCAATCCGTAACATATTCCGAGGATTGGGACTCCGAGTTCGAATATCGCCGGGTCAACGTGAGGAGCGCCGTCTTCGTAAACAGAGTACGGACCTGCAGCGCCCAAAGTCAGTATCGTTTGTCATTAGAATGTCTCACAAATTTACAGACCTCCTGAAAGAATGATCCCTTTTGGCGTCCAGGACAGATCGGAGAGCTTCTGAGTGCAAGGGAGCATTTCGGAATACACATTGAGCTCGCGCAATCGCCGAGTAATGAGGTGCGAATATTGGGACCTGGCTCTGTCTGTTAATAATCTTCCACGCGGCCTAGGACACTCTCAATTGGAATTACTGACCCAAAATCGAGGGTCAGAATGGTGTCGAAGGTCCTGTGAGGCTCATCTGGAAGCACGCCGTTGGTCGCCATCTTGTAGGATAGAGAGAGAAAAATAGGGGGAAAAGGAGTGATAGAGAGAAGGTAGGAATCCTGTCCCCAAGACGTGCCTTCCGTGTCTGTTCGTGACTCTTTCGGGGAATGGAGGGGGAGGGGTCGAAATATTTTTAGCGGGGCATCTCTCCA